>WLWD01002433.1_pt1 | contig 25634 bp, 14 predicted proteins | sample 6712731 | NCBI WGS metagenome assembly WLWD01 (sample SAMN12718690, study PRJNA576275) | sponge metagenome | isolation source: marine sponge | host: Mycale hentscheli | place: New Zealand: South Island, Marlborough, Capsize Point | collected 2014-11-01 | reverse complement strand
CCCCGAGGCTACTTTAAAACGTTTACATTAGCACAGGCACAAGAAGTTCAGACTTCAAAATAATGCCACAAAAAAAAACGGAAGAAGAGGGAGGGACTTTCGCAATTCAATCTTACAAGCTTAACAGAGTTCATTTTCTATTCTATTAGTGGCAGTGGTAAATTATCTTGGTTAACACACTGCTTGTCATAGCTATATGCCACGTAACAGAATTGTTAACTTGAAAATACATTGTCCAATAATCAAGTCACTAAGAAAATACAATGTAATGTTTTACATACTGGTGCTCTAGTACAATAGAGCATTTTAAACTTGGAAAATTTTGGAAAGGCAACTATAAAAAATTATAGCTATAATCTGATAAATTTAATTCTGTACCCCTTGAAAATTATTTGTCCAATGGTCAAGTCATGAAGAGAATACAATGCAAGTCTTGTGCTGGTATGTGCAATGCACAATTCAAGTATATGTGTGTGTGTGTGTGTGTTTAAGTGTTGTATGTTGCAAAAGAATAGCACCAATAAACTAAATAAAATTCACTAACTACTATGGATTATTAGCGTGGCATTAATTCAGTTAGAAGAGCTCACTCGCCACTTGTGCTGAAGCACATCACCAGTTATTATTATTATTACTATTATTATTACTATTATTAAGTTCTACATGTTCCTTAGATTAAGAAAAATAATGATAATTAGTAATAGAAATCCTAAAGATGAGGACAATAGTAGTTGTAGTAGTAGTACTCCTAGTCAGGTCTTATCTTTCTCAGCCTTATCCAAAATAAGGCATTACCTTTTGATAATTGATAAAATTAAATATGATGTGCTTTTCTCTTCAGTAAAAATCAAGTCACCTGCTGTGACCTGGCCATCCAGTTCTCCTCAAGTGAACAGTGTGACATTCCTAGTGGCAGTGAACAGGACAAGCAGCTGCTTGATGACAAGTGAGACAGCCGCCCTCAAGCCTGGAGTCAAACACAACCAGTCTGGGTACATACATGTAGGCAAATGTGACTTTGGACCACTGGACTTCAAAATTTCTAGTATGTACTGGAATGTAAATGATTAGTAAGTCTAATGTTTGTAACCAATATCACCATACAATGCCTATAGGATACCTTGTCTAGATTCAAAATAGTTGTTAAAGCAATTTGTCTTTTTATGACCCTTGGGCACAGGACAAATTTCTGACATTTCTTATGAATTAGCAATAAAAAACTATACATCTCCCACAATATTTCTGCTATATCCAAAGCTCCCCTTAGTTTAAAACAAATTTTCTATATAAATTAAAGCCAAACTTTTTAAGTATAGGCTCTATGACACATTGGCAATAGGACACACTATAATATATATTTTTATCATGTTTGTTAGATGATCTCCATGGAGAAAACCACACCTACATAGACTTGGTGTATACCTCTCAAGACTACAGCAATGCCCCTCAGGCCACATGCAGGATATTGTGGGACTATTCTTACAACAATGACCCTCAGCGCTCCCTCCTCCCAGGTTGCTATACAACCACGTACAAGCAACAATTTGGGAGTTCCTATTACTGGTTTTATATATTGGACTGGACAATTGAATAGATGTATTAACTACTCAGTGCCATGACTTTCCAATCTCTGGTTAGCACTGTATGTCTCGATGTCATCTATGTGCTCATAGTTTGCCATGGTAATGATCATCACTTTCACTTAGTTAAGATGGTAATGATCATCAATTTCACTTACTCAAGTTGTATTTAAATTTACCTGACTTATAAACATGGAGTTTAACCCCTTAACAAACCATAATGCCATTAATGAACAACTAAATGTTCTTTTTTTAACACTTAACACTACTTTTAGAAATTTAAAATATCATTTTAAATAATATTACAATACAGTTCATAAAAATAACTTGTGACAAGTATAAAATATGTGTTGAATAAATAAAAAAAATAAAAAATGTTTTCATTGCATCACTTCAAGTTCACTGTGATCTTGTATCTGCTATACCAGTCCAGCCTGAGGGCTCTACAGAATATAAAATAATAATAATAAGAATAATGTGTGTTACAGGTGCATGTGTGTTGAAACCATGTGTGTACCACTAAACCCACCTGGAAGCCGCTGTCCTCTAGCTCTGATGAATGCTGCTGCTGATGCAATACTTTAGGCTTGGAAGGATTCTCAAAGAAAGATCGGAGGATGGTCGTCACGGAGCTGAGCTTCTGTGGCTTGGGAGCTGTGGGAGTCAAAGATCCAGCTGGATAGGAAAAAAAAAAACAAAACAAAAAAAACAACAATAAAATGGCCACAAATAGTTAATCAATACAATAAGTAAATACACCATGAAATAGATGCACGATTGATGAAACTTTTTCAAAAAATACATAAACAAAATAATGTCAACTTCTATAAAAAAATAACGGGTTCTTTGTTGGCTGAAATAGTACCAACGCCTAACATTCCTCTATTTATAGCATTGAGTACTACTAAAGTAACTTGAGAAATTTCGATCCTATAAATTTTTTGACTACAAAAAAAAATAAAAAAAAGTGTTTTTGAAATATAACAACCAGATCAACATCACTTACCGTCATCATACTTGTCGGGACTCATGTCTCGCCTGATGTGCAAAGGGATGCTCAGTTGCTCCAAACCAGGAGATGCCTTCTCTTTTCGGTCATGGTATTCTTCTCCAAAGGCAATAGGCTCGGCTTCATTGGCTTGACCCGATGACGATTCTTCGTACCAACTTCCTGAGAGCAGGGCAGTAGAGGTCAGAATGTTGTCTGAGACTGGGTATTGGAGTGGGTAAGGGTCACTATAGACGGCTCGCTGGTGACGCGGAGAATCTGAATGGTGTTGGTCCTCAGAGATGTCGCTGCTAAGTGCCTTGCGGTCTAGCTCCTTGTGATCTGATTGGCCGGGTAGACTAGAGTGTGTATGGGCATCGGATACTGCGTCTGACAGATCCGGGTTAGAATGGGAAGTAGGTTCGTCGCTCTCTGCCTGAGACGAAGGGGAAGCTGTTTCATTGGGTTCGGTGCCGCTAAACCGATTGAAGACATTATCGGACATACCATCACTAGTGCACTCGGCGTCCGCGTCATCTGCATCGTTGTCTTCTCTGTCCGACTCGTGTGTGTCCATACTGCTGTCGTTGCTGTACAAGATTGGTACGACCAGACCTTCAACTGTCTTCCCTCCATTGCTCACAATCTTACTACCTTCTTCAGATACGAACTCCGAGTTAAGATTCAGTCTGGGCGTGTCAGGCTGATCTTCATCTGAACTAGGAGAGCCTCCTAAGTACGAGATTGACACCTCTGGACTGATTCTGCTAGAAGTATTAGCATCCATTTTATCGGAGGCTAGGCTGTGCCGATGGCTGGTTGCTCGAGAGTGAACGTGTGTCTTGAGGGGACTGGCCTCAAGGGAAGTGGACTTTGAAGAGGTTTTTGGTCGAAGACTCCTCTCGATGGACCCAGTTGATCCGTTTCGGCGATGGGAACGTCTAAACGAGCTCCTCACAACACTTTCAATCAGTTCCGTGACCTCGGGCGACAGAGTTCCATTCGGACTGATGGGCGTGGTCGAATGAACTGGTCTCGGAGTAGAATCTCGGCTCAAATCCAGCGGCACTTCTAAGTCTTCTTTACCAGCTGCTATCTGCCCGTCATCATCATCAACATGGTGATGATGACGTGACGCTGGCGTTAAAGATGGAGACACGCTGTTCAGCGGAGGAAGTGACAGTCTTCTCGCCAAATGGTTCGTATTGACTATCTTATCAGCAAAACTGGACTCCTTCGATTTGTCCTCTTTGCAAGCGCTTTGCTTTCTCTTCCGCCTCCAAACTTTCCTCTTTGAGACATCGTGACCTTTGTCCTGTTTGCAGGCCGCCGCTCGACCACCAGCCGGAGTGCCGCCATCTTGATAGTCACTGGTGTCCGAGGTTTGTGTGTCGAAGGTGTACGTTTCCAGAGGTACGTTCCCATTAGCGGGTATGCCCCTCTTTATCTTGAAGGCGTAGTCACTCAGCATCTTCTCCCTCCTGTCAACACAAGTCAACAAGCAAGTTTAAAAATGCAGCTGATGCTTTGCCACTTTGTTTTTTAAAGCTTCAGTTCTGTTGGGTTAGCTATGTGTGTGTTTTTTGTGTGTGTTCTTTTTTCATACATAAATCTTTGTCTTTAGATTTTCCTATTTTCCTAATAAAATGATACAATGTGATGCATAGTAAAATAATCAAGAAGAATGGTGGACTCCTTACCCAATCTTATGTTTGTACGGCTGGTTGAATGCGTAAATAAAAAAATTAATTAATTTAAAAAAAAAATAAAAAAAAAATAAAAAAAAAAGGAAACGTGTTTAACTGAACTGGGCTACCCGGGATATGCCATCTGGACAGCACTAGGAGCAAGTGAAATTTACATGAGTAAATTAATTCAGGCAGGATTGATGCAGTGCTTTATTTATTTATTTATTGTTGTTATCTATTATTTCTTTTCAAAGCTAATGCTATTTCAATACAAAGCATGAATGTTAGTATGGTTACTGTGGCAAGTTAAAATCCCTAGGGAAAACTAGCGCACTATCATGGTTGAACCCCTTACCAAGACCCTAACTGACCTTTGCAGCTCCATTTCCCTGGCCTCCAAGTGGTTCTTGCAAGACTTGAGGTCCTTGTATAGCTTCTCCGCCGTGTGAAGCTTCTTCTCGTACATCTCTCGGACATCCTGAGCGTGCTTGAGCTCCTCCTCCCTCTTGGAGTGAAGCGTGGAGTCATTGGGGATGCCATCCTCCCGGAGTTTTCCCAGGCACTTTTCAACTTCCTCTCTCCAACTCTCCTGTAATGAACAATAAGGAATTAAAAAAAAAAATTTAATGGTGAAGTATATACATATAAAATGTAAATAAAAAAAAAAAGATAAAATTCACAAGTATTCATTACTATAGCAAAGCCACAGTATTATAGTAAGGGAAATAAAGACTTACAAAACTGACTAATTAGTATTAGTACTATATAGGCTCATTTCTATGTTCTTTTACTAATCAAAACTAACTTGTTTTAAAGCAAATTATAAATGCTAGATTTTTTATTCAATTAACGTTTCAGACCGTGGTTCTTTGTGTGAACATGTATGTTACTGGATAGGTGGGGCTTAAGCATCATTCATAGACAGATACTTCAGAGACAGTCTCACTTGTTGCTTTATCTCATATATAAATGATATTATACTCTTCTCATAGCTATGGCGGGTTACCTGGGTCATTTGGTAGGTGTCAGGAGGGATGTTCAGGAAAGCTCCAGCAGCTAGATCTAGATGAAGCAAGATCTGCCGGAAAGATGGACGGTTCTTAGCCTTGGGTTGCCTAAACAAAAACAAACCAAACAATAACAAGTGACATCACAAACTAACACATGTTTACATAATGTTCATCTGTCGTACATGCACATGAGCACAAACGGACAAACTTATAAACATATTCACATGGCACACATATAAAGCAAGCTCGTGCCTGCTCACACGTCATACACACACACATACATACCTACATCTAATGAGATATGCGGTTAGCTACCCACCCCAACTCAGTCCATTTTGGTTGACATACCAACCACCTATTACTACACACAGGTGGTTTGTTGGTGATAGGGTTGGTACACTTGCACATGTCAAACTAGACACACACACACACACACACACGAACAGTACTAAGTCACATGACTAGGTTTGACTTTTATTTTTATTTTCTTGCTGGGATGTGGCTTCCATTTTGTAAGCTGCCAAATTCCTACCATCTTGTGACCAGACTAAACCGATTACTTCTCAATGGGACGTCATTGCTCGACAGACTGGCCAGCAATTAATTAACTTCCAATTATGAGATGAATAACAAAAACATGGCAGAACATATGTATCCAAGGGGCTTTGTGGCAAGGGAGAGAATTCAAAAACACTACACAAAGATTCGTGGAAGTGGAATTTAGTAATATCTGTAGTAGCCTACTGGGATGTATTTAAACATCTGTCCCTGCCTATAGTGTACCTTTCATAAGGGAAATAACAGGAATGGAATACAATAAGGTTAATCAATACCACTTCATGCAATGAACACTAATAGTGGATAATATTCTTTCTCTTTTTTGAATGGTGATGGTGGAGGTTCAGAGAGAGAATGTGTGTGTGTGGAAGGAGTTAGTAATGAGGGGGAGGGGAGGGGGAGGGGGAGGGGGAGGGGGAGGGGGAGGGGTGGATGAATCAGTGACTGCACAAGAATCAAGAAAGTAAAGAGTGAGGGGATAAAGGCAGTGCCAAAACCATAACCACAAGAGTCAAACAAAGATGAGAGGTGTGGGAAGGGGAACAAGAAAATGAGACAAAAATTGTCAAAATTATAAACCATAAGAGAAAAAAAAAGGAAGGAAAAAAAAAAAAAAAGGGAAAAAAAGAAAAAAAAAAAAGGAGAGAAGCAATTTAAATAAGTATAAACTCTTTTTTCTGGGCACTTGTGTACGCCATGGCTGACCGGTACATGCAAACTGATGCTCATCAAGTGAGTTAGTTGTCAAGTTGTAGAGTAGTACATCCTAACACAATCAAGACAGGACAGCGCTGTGTGTTACTACTGGCAACCCACTATACCAGCAATCTCAGAATAAGAAAGTGCACGTCCTACGAAATTTCCAAACAAGGAATAAACCACTGCCCCAGGAACTACAAAAAAAAAGTTTTCACCGCCATCAGCATGTTTATGGCACGCGTGCTACAGAATAGAACTGGAACCGTGCAGTTTTACAACTGTCAGTGTTCCTGCACATGTGCAGTTGTAATGGACTAGTTTTCATACACGTGTCAGTGTGTCTGTCTAATTGCAGTCATCGGTTGATGCATCACAAGAAATACAAAGTGTGACGCCAAATTAGGGGGTAATGCCTGGGGAAGTCCCCATCACAAAAAGTGTGGTTATGTGTTCAAATAATTAATCACTTGATAATGAATAACACTATGTAATGAAAGTATCTCATTGCTACCTTTACAATCACTACTACTACTACTACTACTACTACTACTGCTACTACTACTACTACTACTACTACTACTACTACTACTACTACTACTACTACTACTACTACTTATTTTTGTACCACACAAGCAGTAAAATAGCTATGTTACAACGTATTAAGATCTTTCTTGTAGCTACAGGGACTTCAGCATGACCACACTATGGGTGAATCACTTCATTATAATGTATATTTTAATAGTGCAACTGTACTCTGGAACGTAACAACCTCTAGAAGACCAGAAATGAAACTTGACTTCCTAATACTCTCCATTCATCAAATTCAATACATCCCTCCCCCCCCCCCCCCCTTCATTAACTTCATACTTCACGGAGCTGTCTATGTCACATGTAACAGATGGCGTAATTCACACCCAGGAGAGTACACCTTTTATTTATGGGATGGGATTCTCAGCCGCTAGCCGAGGCCACAGTTGAGTGGTCTGTTGCGCACTTCTGGCTCACTGTCCTGTGCCTAATGCTACAGTGTCCGTGACCAGTCTTGCAGAGAACATGTGTTTATATAATGGGCAAATTAAGTGCCCAAAACAGAAGTGGAGAGTTCTGACAACACAGTGACATCAGACAGTATATACCAACTCTCTCCTTATTCCTTAGCACCATCCACTGTCACACACACACACACACACATACACACATACCTAACCATACATACATACACACACACACACTCACCAGCACATCTCCATGAGTATCTTGAGTCCAGTGGGACATCCCGATGGAATGGGGAGGTGGAGGTTGTTGCTACCCACTCCCCAGATGATGGCCGAAGTGTTGATGTTCTGTTACCATGACAACAACAACAACAAAGAAACACACCAATGTCAGACGTGGCCCAATAATATTCCTCCATCCATTCCAATATCATTGCTACACCTAATTTCTAGAAGGTGTAACTGAAGTGAATCACAAACGTCCACAACATCCTAATTCCCAGCCATTTAAAGTTAAATGGTTTCCTGTGAACTCTCTTCTCCCAGACTAAACTAAGTAAGTATCCCCACACAACGCAGACTGAAAAGCGTAAAGGGCTTGTTATCTCTCACGCCCACACAAAATCGTGTTATAAGGACATAGTGTAATCATAACAAACCCAAAACACGAAAACTTTTAAAACTACTTGTGCACTAAGATCGATCAGTCATTACGTATAATTAGAAATAAAGACATAATCCTAGCAATGTATATGTAAATCTTGTTCAGTTGTTATTATTATAACTGTTATATCATTGTTTATTATTATTATTATCATTATTATTATTATTATTATTATTATTATTATTATTATTATTATTATTATTATTAATTATTATTATTATTATTCTTCTTCTTATTATTATTAATTTCATTGTTATCAATAACAGTTTAACATCCAATTAAGATTTACGGGTTGTTTTAATTATTATATATTGGCTGTTAAAAAACACAAAACCTGCTATTATAATTATTTCAGCCAAGAGTGACTGAACCAAATGTTGTATTAATTATTACCATTTATCAAATTAAGCATTGTTAAAAAAAATTTTTTTTTTACAGTTTTCAATGAACGATTTTAGCCCACGCAGTTGCGAGTTCCAGCCATTGAATCCGTACAAGTGTTTACTGATGAGCTGACAGATTAAGATAAACACTAGAGAAGCCAAACATGAGCTCCCACACAACATTCCTAAGACAGCAGCTGATCGACAGAAAACACTGGCTGGAGATGTGTGTGTGGATCACAACACTGAAGGTGAAGTTGTGATTGGAAACTAAAACTAGTGCTCCTGGAGCGTGGAACTGAATATGGAGAGGAGGGGATTGGGAGGGAGAGGGATGCCGGAACTGAAAGTGCCACTGTGTTCTGGTAAGTCTGCCAACAACATTTTCTCTTTAGAAGTATTCAAAACGAATCACGTCTGAGTCTTGTCCCTTGAACTACTGATGTCACCTGTAGCTGTGGGTAGTCACAACCTTCCGGACAGACTGACCTCAGAACACTCAGTCATGAATACGTACTCACCTAACCTAATTGTGATATTAGCTGGGGAAAGAGGAAGGAAGGAAGGTGGTGGTAGAGTAATGCAGCATTTTTTGTTCATTAAATCATCGATCGTGTCCTATACATTATAAATCCCAAACACAAACACACACACACACACACACACATCATTCTCACATTGTATGGTTTCTCTTGCATGAGTATCTCCCATAGCAACACTCCGTACGACCACACGTCCACCTTCTCGGAACAGTTCTCGTGTCTGATCACCTCGGGGGCCATCCACGCCACTGTACCCACAAACGTCATCTTTGTGCTGGCCTCGGCAAACTGGCGGCTCACCCCGAAATCAGATATTTTCAGCACATTGTCTGCCGATATCAAAATGCTGCATAAAAAAAAAAGGAAAAAAAAAAAAAAAAAAAAAAGTAGATAAAAGAATATTAGCATGAAAGCTTGCAAATTAAAAGATATCAAATTACATCAATGCATTACCTTGATAGTGTTGCTATTTTTATTATTGTTTATTTGTTGATTCTTTTTTTTTTTTCCTTTCTTTTTTTAATAATTGAGGCCACGATTTGTATAATCTTTACAAAACAACAACAGTTGCTGACCAAGACATACATTTAAGAATTAAAACTTGCAGGTGCCCAAAGTGGAGCCAACATGGATTGCAGAAGGTCATAGGTCAAGTCAACATAAACTTTGGCAGTGAACTAGATGAAACATGCTATGTAAACGGCTGGTCATTGACAGGAAGCTAGCGCCAAACAGTATAATGTAGAGGCTAGTGTTCTACACGGTCGTGTGAATTGATCATGCAGCTTAACTTGTGAGATTTGCACACATGCAGTGCAGTAATTGTTTACTCCCACCACAAGCTGTAGCTAAGAGACCACCAACAGCTCAATTATATTCACGACTTACCCAATGACCACAAACTTAAGTCTCTATTTGACCAAATATTGACTAAAGGCAATCATCCTAACTATATTCACAGAATTGCATCCAGAACCAGTGACTGTCTGGGCCATACGGTTGCTAAGAAGCCCCAAGTTCTCATCAGCATTCAATGAGGTGTGACCTCACCCCATGCTGAGATAGATGAGGATGGCGATATCAATATCCAATACTTACACTCAGTGTACACGCTGGGAATTCACAAAAGGTTTCCCATCACACCCACCACCAAACATCCATTTTCCAACCTACCCTGCCCCCCATCCCCTCTAGCCGATCTTCATGGAATTCCTCTTAAATCATCAGAAAAAGAAGAAAGAGGAGAATGGGGAATGGGAAATTTTTTAACTGTTCAATGCTTCCCTCATCATCTCTTCCAGGATGCCTGCATCAGCAGCACTCATCATCTAACAGCACCAACCATCTAATAGCACCCACCATCTAACAGCACCCACCATCTAACAGCACCAACCATCTAATAGCACCCACCATCTAACAGCACCCACCATCTAACAGCACCCACCATCTGACCATCCTGTAACTTAGAGTTATATCATAAAAAGCCCCCTCCCCACTCATGTGACCTGTATACACCTCTAGCCATCTTGTGTTATGATACTTGATACGCTTCACTGCCATATAGAATGACACTATGTTTACACACGTGGAAATAGAGGGGTGTGGTCATGAATGAGCTGACAACTTGGGTAAGCTAAGGACCAACTAAAAATTGGTATGAATAGAATTCATTGTATTTTTTAACAAAATTTAACCTCCCCTTTCTCCAATCATCTGACCTCAAAGCAATTGGACTTGTGACTCTACAATCTCTATTTATGCAACAGGGGATAAGCTTGATGCAACAACTGCAAGTGTGTGTATGTGTGTGTGTGTGCATGTGTGATGCATGTGTGGTGCATGTATGTGCGTGTGTGTTCCTGTGTGACATGTGTATGAGGAGCAAGTCTTTAAAATTAATTGCATTGGAAATATCTTAAATTACAACGACAACACTGTAAAAATAAATTCTACTCACTTCAGTGACTTCAAGTCTCTGTGAATGATCTTCTTAGAGTGCAGGTAGAGCATACCAACGGCAATTTCCCGGGCCCAGCTCACCACCTGCTGGGGCAAGATCTCCATGTCCAGTCGGATGTAGTCGTACAGCGTGCCCCCAGGGCAATACTCCATGATGACGCAGAAGCACGGCGGGCAGGTACACACCCCTCTGCAGGTGGAAGTTATTCATTAATTAAACAGAAAATACCACAACACATGCAAATGGCACAAATAGTCTAAACAAAATGGTTGAAGTTAAAATTCTGAATTCAAAAGGAAGTCACTTCTAACACTACTTTCCTTTTTTAACATAATAAGGATGCGACCTTTTGACCGACAAATGTTCCCCGTTACTCAGAACAAAAAACTGGAATTTGATGATCTAATTTGATGGTAAAAATCTACGGCTTCGTATCTGATGCAACAAGTGACTTGCTTTCAATAAATTTCTAGTGCATTCTCCAAGTTTTAGTAATGTTACTTCTTTAAGAGCGCACACGTACGTATGTGTAATTACTTTAATTTCATCATTGCTTCAGCCTGTTGATTGCCGATGAGACTATTTGCCTCCTGCTATCAAATCTAACGAGTAATTGGAATTACCCCCTCACCTCCTAATCTATCACACGGACAAACCGAGTGATTTACACCAGCTACCCAATAAAAATGGCAGTCTGCTGACACATGCAATATAATAGACTGCTGCATCTCTACTAAACTCTCAGGGCTAAGCAGTTTAACATATGGGATGCACTCGTCGCAGAGAAAAATATATTTCCATAAAAATGTAACTCCAATGTTCAAATTCTCTACCCACTGGAAGTTCTAGTAATCTGTTGTAAACAGTTCAGTAATAATTTAATTATTTTCATAACTGACGTCAGTGTTAGCGTTGTTGGATAATTTTAATGACACAAAATCCCCTTATTAAATCAGCCTCTTATGAAACTAATTACTGAAACATGGTATACACACCCATATAAGTGGGTGTGGCCTACCAGGGGATACACATGGACAATTGACCGCTAAGCTAAACAGTATGTAGTCTTTAAAAAAATAATAACTTAGTGTATGAACTAGAAAGCAATGTTTTAATAATAAACAGTTACAACATGCATCCCTTTAATAGTGCTGTAGGGGCTGTTAAAAAACAACAACAGAAGCTTAGAAAAACAAGGCTAGTATTTATTGTGTAACTAAGATCTGTGCTTAAAATCACAGCCATAAAAAAAAATCCGATACTTTAAATCTCCCTACAGAATGTTATTGTTTGCTGGACATAACTCTCACCTGAACTTCACGACGTTGGGGTGCGAAAGCTTTCTCATGTGAATAGCTTCTTGGCAATAATTTATATCCCTCACTTTCTTAACTGCCACTTTCTCTCCCAGGTAATCACCCGCAAATACAGCTCCCTGTGATCCAGAACCGATGAAATCCAACTCTCGTATGTCTGCAAAAGGTATCTCGTAGACTTCTCTCTTTGCAGGTGGCTTCTTTTCAGTCTTCCACATTCCCACTACCGGGCTAAGGCACATTTTGAAGCTGTCCAACCAGCTCCCTCGTCTCTGTGCTGAGGAAGGTAGGGGAGCACGTCTGGGTGAAGCCAGTGGTTGGATGCCTACAGTCAGCACTGGAGAAGCTGAAGCTGCAGCAGTTGAAGCTGATGGTTTCTTTGCTTTCTTATTTGTAGTGCTGCTGCTTTGCCCTAAAACTGAGTTTTGGGTCAGAAATTCTTCCACTTGTGATGGCTGGAGATACAGGTCGACATCAGACAGCTTTGGCTTCTTCTTTTTAGATTGCCGTGCCTGGAGCGAAGCATTCTCCAGTGCATCAGTGGCTGCAGGCGTCACCGCGCAGCTCGCTGCGTCCGATGGATGGCTAAGTCTCTTCCACTCGGCGTTTATGCTGCTCACTGCGGCGGCTGACTGCGCAGCCGTTCCAGATTTGCGCTGGACGGACAGCAATTTCTTAGTGAACCCATCGCTGCTGTCTCGGTCTGTGGGGGTAATGTCCTTGTCCAAGTCTGTGATCAAATTATCAACTAGGTCTTCCTCGCACGGTCCACCCGAGACCTCTAAGGGTAGCTTGAGCTCAGTAGGCTTAAGAACTGCAGGCGACGCCGACATTGTTTTCTCTCACCAGTAATAGTACCAACAAAACGCACTCTGATTCTAACCATTAACCGCCCGACGTTTAATTTTTATTTATTCATAACGTTATTCATGAGCTATGATGTAATACTTGCTACTATTAATAAATACAGAGTGACGGGTTAGTTTCCGCCGGATTTGCATTTTGCATTGCCCACAACTAATTCCACCGGCCGGTAAGGAATGCCTTTACCAAACCGCCCAGTGTTCTTTGCGTCTATGAAGAAATGGGGTGTACCATTGTGTAAACTTTACACTACTCAATGATCTTAACTTTTTATATACCCGTAGAGATGTATTACACAGAGATGAAAATATTAGTTTAGAATTACAAAATATAAAGCAATGAGCGCCAAAAGAGCACGAGTCTCCAGATGTGGTTGGGTAAAGGCAGAAGTCATTGCCATTGTTACTGTCAAGATGCAACACCGACAGAGGTCAGAGTTGGATCGGTGGGGTCATCAAGGTTCAGAGTTCCAAGGTCATCCACATCAAATAACGACTCGTCCACATCTACAGGCTGGTCTGCTGAAGAGCTGGGAAGGTTACTGGACGAAGATCCATCTCCATCCATAGTCTCAGGATCAACAATGTCATCAAATCCTTCTTCAAACAACTGCTCATCAACCATCACTGAAGCAGCACCAGTGTTAGCTTCACCGCTGGCTCCTCCCACTGCCCCACCCCTATCATCATCCTCAGAGTCTGACACTTGCACTACAAAAAAATAAAACTAACAAAACAAAACAAACAAACAAACAACAACAAAAAACAGCAGCAGCAGCTCTACTTAAATTCAAACTTCTCCAATTCACCCACCTACACACACCATCCAGCCTTCAAACGATAGAGCATGCTTACACTGTGTGCCATATAGATATTGAGAAGCTAATTTATAATCATAAAGAATTTATTTTTTGTCAGTGCTGCTATTTCTAATGTATATACAGTCCCACCAGTAAGATGTATACAGTATAGCCTCCGAACTCAGGACAATTTGTGACCAGGGGTTTCAGTTCACAAATCAGACACTGTTTGCTTTAAGAGGTGATAAGCAGTACATTGTCTATTGGAGGGGGCAAGCAGGAGTTCTCTAGATAGAGGTGATTTGCTTGTTAGAGAGTTCACTACCAGAGGTTTCACTGAAACGCTAATGCCAAATCTCTCAGCTCTCCAGTAAGTGAGTGCTTGCTCATTTGAGCTTCTTCTGATGACCACTGCTAAGAGTTACTCACGTTTGGCTTCAGCTGATGAAGGCTCTCCCTCAGACTTGACAGCTGCAATTTCATCTCCGTCACCAATGTTAGCAAGCATGGTTGCCATGTCAACACCTTCCTCCTCATCCTAATAATAATAATAATAATAATAATAATAATAATAATAATAATAATGTATGTCAGTAATGTCTGGTAGTATTGTACAAACTAAGTTGGTAAAGGGTCATTACTTTTACTGCTGGAATCTATGCACAATGAGAAATCGGAGAAAGTGCGCAACACAATCATTAAGAAAGAGAGTGAAAAATATATAACGACAATAGCAAATGTGTTATGAAACTGACAAAACTCAAACGTTTGCGCAAAAAATAAGGGCTTTGCCATTTCTTCAAAAAAGTAACCATTAATTAGTCTACACATGGATGTTGTTCTTGGTTTCCATATTAAGACAAGCAGTCTGAAAATGCATCTTGATAAAACAGAGAGGAAAAAAAAAAAAAGAAGAAAAAAAAGGGTGGGGGGGGGGGGGGGGGGGGGGGGGGGGGGGGGGAGAATGGGAAGACAGGGGGTCATCACATGAAACACTCATAATAACTTAGACACATGAGAAATACTAGTCACATGTACATGTACCTCATCAAGTTCTGGTCTTGTCACCTGCAGAACAGCCCCACCCTCTTCATCTTGATCGTCCCCGCCCACCAGGTCAGGGTTGAAGAGGAACATCTCTCTACCACTGATGCCCAGAGTCCTGCCTTGATGGAAAGCCTCTTTACGCTGGGTCATCTCAGACTCCGCCTTCTCTGACTTCTCCCGGAGCTGTTGAAACAACAACAACAACAAACATGTGATTATACTAAGAGAGTAACATTTCATTAATAATAGCATAAATATACTATAAACACCAACACCAGAAGACAGGTAAGCCATAAATGGGAGTCAAATTAGGCTGTATTAATATTAACATAATTAGTAAAAATTAATAATTTAAAACAAAAACAACAACAAACAACAAAAAAACAAAAACAAAAAAAAAACACCGGTGAGTTTGGTCCACATAAACAAGTGTCACTCATATAGTGATCTTTAAATAATTCAACAGTGTGTGTGGATTCCTTTACCTTTCTCTTCTTCCAAGCCATGAAGGATTCAAGTGTAACTTTGGTAAGAGTCTTTCCTGAAGATATGAGAGCTTCTCTCTACAATACATGCATTGAATGAATAAATATACAAGAAAATAAACAATGGCATGTTGTCTCTGTGGGGGAAGGATAGGTTTACTACATATTTTCTTGTTGTGAACATAAGCTAAGTCGTTAGTATAGTTTGAGTTTCCATATCCATGTGTACTAATAGCGTGGTAAGCACGGCACAAAGCAGATAATTGAGCAATTTATTCTACAAGTGCAAAATTCTATCAGAATAGTATGAAGCAGTATGGAGTATGAATAGAAAATGGGTTAATTCAATGTTCAAGTTATTATTATTTTGTGGGCAAAGTTGAGAATTCTCCTTTCTTGGCAATGCTCGCGTAACACGTAAGACAAACAACAACAAAACACACACCTCTTTCTCCACAAGCTCTTCTAGAGTAATGGTATCCTGTGGTTGCATATCCTCTTGCTCCTTCTGCATTCTTTTCAGCACGAATCCCGGAGGAAGGGCGTGTCTGTAAATGCATTTATCGCCTCCACTGGGGCACTCCCAGAACCAACCATACAGTCCCTTCTCTATAGCCTGGAGGAAGTGCTTGCACACCTGGCGGGAAACAATAATAGCACAACAACAAAAAGGAGTTTGATAATGAGGAAACTAACAAGCTAAGTCAACTTTTAATTAACCCTCAGCGCTCATGTGTGAGAGGGTTATAGTAGTTGTCCTGTGTGTCTGTTTGCCTGTCTGTTTGTCAACTCCAATTTTAGAGATTACTGACAATTAACCTATGATTTAGGTACGAACTTACTCGGAACAATGATGCAAGACATTTTATTGTGCCACCCTTTTTTAATTTCAAGCTGGTTTTTGAGAAACGTGAAGCTGTCAGCTCCGGGCAATGCCCCCTATCGTCACGTCTTAATCACATGAGCAAATAATTTCAAGCTGCCCGCAGTAATTTGCTTTATGCTGGGAAGTTGACGGAGTGCTGGAATTGGTTCGAGTTGAACATATATATACCGGTGAGTGTCTCTGGCCAGTTTAGCTTCTCTTGTGAAGACTGCGTTTACATCCACCGTTTTCATTGCTCGAGCTATAGTGATACCTGATTGGAATAGTCAATAAGTTAATCTTTTGGTCCGAGATGATTTTGTAATATGTAGCTTAGCAGTGCTGAGGGTTCGTACCTTTTTGTGCTTAATTTAATCATAATTACTTAACATTCGCAAGGCTTCAGCATCATCCAGAAGTGAGACAAGCTGCACAGACAGAACAACTGGTAGCTCAGGAAGAAATAGCCAAACTTTCCTGGGAAGAAGCACTTGTGTAATGAAGAAGAACGCCACATGGAGGTAGAAGGTTACTAGCACAGGGTCCAGCACTGCTCTAGTCAATGGCTAGTTTATTTCTCACTTAATCTTCCTGAGGTTTGACAAGCTACACATGTACCCAGACACTTTGTTCAATGTGGTAATTCGCTTTCAATTCACTGTTCACTAGGTTCAAACAATCTTTCTAACAAAAAATGCATTTTAATTGAGGAGCCTGAAAGTTTCTTTTCAAGACGATGTTCAATGAATGCATAATACCATAATAGTACATGTCAAAAAAAGCAAAACTAACAACAACAACGAAGAATAAAGATGTGTAAATTGTCACGAGATAAAAAATGTTCAAAGGCTGTCCAATATATAAGTGATAATAATAAAAACAATTAGCAACACAGAACAAATACTTAATTAGCTAATGGGCACAATATAGACATATGTACAAATGATACCAAATTATTATTGGCAGACTGAACTGGCTCATTCACACCTGCATGCTGAATGATACGACTAATTAGCATTAGTAACGGTAAGAACCAACACTTAATGTCCTAATACTTAAAACAAAAACAAAAAAAAACACAAATAAAAAGATAAACCACACTATATCCCACAATTTAAATGAATGTATATTGCATATCTCCACACTACCACACTTTGCAGTGAGTAATATGTAAATATGACACGACCCACACAACCATCGAGTTCTGTGCACTTCCTGAGGAACTTACTATGTCAGTCTTTGTTTTAGTCTTGGACGAGTGTTTTTTCTCAACAACTTCACTGAGTTTGTCAGTATCCCATTTATCAATAGTGTCTACACACACACACACAATGATAAGTCACTTGGGCTTGTAATTTTACTCAATCCTCTCTTAACCAGATACCTCTATTGCGGGCACAACCCTCTAGCAGGTGCCAGGTAGCCATTCAATTGATCAATCACTCAATTAATCAGTAACGAGCAATTCTGAGGTACAGGCAACCTTGGGGTCTTAAGGTGAGGGGACTGAGTGTATCACTACGTAGATTTAAAACAAATCCAATACCCTTTATTTTACTAGTACAAATATTTTGAACAGAAGCAAATTTCATCTTGGAGTTTCAAGCTATGTTTGTAATAGAAACAAATTTAAAAAATAATAAAATAAACAAGAATAGTATAGCCTAACTGCCTGTGAAAATAACTACCCTTTACCTTCTTTTAGCTCATTGTCCCTGGAGTCGACGTACATGCTTCTCTTCTCTGCCTTGTTCTCCAGAGACATGTCATGTGAAAACTTACACTTGTCTCCCTTAGTGCAGGAACCTTGCTTGAAGAACAGACAGAGCACAGACTTGGGATCAGCACCGGCAGAGATCTTCTGAGTCTGCTGCACTGGCTTGAAGAGACCCTGCATTTCTAACATCTCTTTCTCCTTCTGGGCCTTCTCTTTCTGCACCAGAAGTGATTTAGACAGTCATTCATCTTGCAGAGATGAAGGTTGTGGTATGACTTACCTTTAGTTGAAAGACATCTCCTTCCCTCTGCAGTAATAATAATAAATAAAATATAAAATAAAATAATAATAATAATAAATAGTAATAATAATAACAACAACAACAACAATAATATAACAAAAACAACAAAAACAGCAATAATAATAATAAAACAATATTAATTAAAGCAATATTATAAATATGGAAAAATCAACTGAATGTTTCAGGTATTGAACAACATTACACATGTTTAGTTATTGACATATTACACTTACCATCAGTATGACGACAATGCTATATGTGCTCATGAATAAGTCATAGCCGTGTGTGATTGGTAAAGTGTCGTCAGCAACGTGATAGTGGTGTATGTGTATTCATGAATACGTGGGGAAAAAAGCAAGCTGATATTTAACCAACTAAGATATAAAATTACCTCATGCCACTGCTTGCTAAAGTCAGCACATCAAGCACTATGGTGTGGCAGGGTACTTGCTCAATTTTATCTTAAAGTCTGTCTGTCTGAGAATACCAATAGCTATAACCACTTCATTACCTATTCATAGGCTAACCTTGGCAGTACTTTGTCCTCCTCCAAACTTCACTTGATTTGTGACTTGTTTTATGTATGTTTGCTGCTTCTTTCCTTTCTTGTTCTTAATACCAAACGTCTTATCCTGCACCACGCACACGTAAAAGACGTACGCAGTTAACACACAAAATTAAGATAACTCCTTGCTCGTACGAGTAAAACCTCACCTCTATAACCTTTTCTTTTTTTTTCTCTACAGTCTTTTTGCTAGGAGCTTGACCCACTTGCTTTTTCGGAGGCATTTTTACTCTTACTTATTGGAAGTTGGCGAGTGCAAGATATCTTTCCAAATACGATAGTGCTCTTTATTTAGAAAGTGATATTGGAATGTAAAATCCTTTTTGGCATCAGAAAGTGAGTGCAGTCTCGCGGGGCCAGACCCTTTACCAACCCTGATTCGCTACGGGGGTGTGACGCGTGACGCGGGGGAAGAAAAGAGTAGCGGATTAGGGTTGGTAAAGGGTCTGGCCCCCGCGAGACTAAGTGAGTGAGACGTATGGTGATGGCTAGATATGTGTGGCTGTATTTTTGTTTTCTTTTTATATTTGAGCAATAATGTTGAACGCTTACTCGGGTATCTGTAAAGCTTTCTTTAGTTTGTTTATTGCAAATAGTTGACTTTTTTTCTTAAGGAAAATGTCCATTGAGTCTGCATGGGACTATACTAAGTCAGTAATACAGCTTGACCGGTCCTTACAAATATAACCAAACTTGCTTGTGTATTGCAAAATTCAATCATGTCTGGCCTAAGTAAGTCATTTTATATTTATCCAGAGTTATTATAAACTGTCCATCTCATCCCAAAATTCCATGAGGCTTTGGAATCTTGCAGAATGTCCATGCACTATGGGATGGCATACACTGCACATGTCCCTGCTGGACCGTGATGAGATGAATAGGTTAGTTTATAGTCCATTGGATGTCCACCAGTCCCACTTCACAGATTCATCATCTCATTTCATGGTCTCACATGTCCCCCCTTACTTGGCATCCCTACCTGCCATCCCATGGCACCTTGGGGTCGTCTGTTGTGGTACAAGTACGTCCCACAGGCCATTTCATGTCATGGTCTTATGAAACTTTTGCATGGGTGGACAATTCACAGGTCGTTCTGGACGACCTTAATTTCTTGTCTACCTAAATTAGTTGGCTTTATAAGATTAAATTTGGCTCCTCTAAGAGAGATCCATTAATAATACAACCATTCATATTCTCTGTGAACCAGACAAGCCTAATACTTAGAGCACATCATTAGGCTCAGGAACTCATGTGCAAGTTGTGGCAAAAGTTTCAGTTGACTTTGAGTACTGCTTGGAATAGTAATATATGAATTGAAACATTCTGCATGCAATCTTCACTATAGTAACTTCAAGAAGAGGACTTTAGTACTATTGGAAATAGGTTAATTTAATTTAGGGTGATAGGAGGACTGAACCATCAAATCATTAAAGTAGGTAGATGTAACGTGGTACATAGGCTTTGAGTAGGTTGTGGCAGTACTCAATATTCTCACAGTAATTCTATTGTTCTAGGTTCATAACGGACATAGAGAAGATCCTGCATCTGTGGGGATTGTGGCAGCCTTGAATGAACATGTGCTAGCAAGTGTGTCACATTATGTGCAACAATACACAGTGGTATGGATTGTATGACAATAGAGGAGTAATAGTCAACACACTTTTATATCCCCTTGGTAACTTTCTACTCCATACATGGCAAGCTCTGCCTTCTTAAATTGTCATATTTCAGGAAGATTCATTAATGTGTACTTTATAGATATATTATTTCAAAGAAAGCATTTACTAATAAGTACCATTAGTCCACCTCTTGAAGTGCTAGGTAAGGATAAATCAAACGTTCTATTTGTTTTAGATGGCTGTATTTTCATTAAGTAGTATCAAGTTATGAACATTTGGCTTTTGCGATATAAAAATTTTGAAATACGCACCACGGTACCAAATTTTAGACCAAGTGATGCAATTTTCATTCATTGATCAACACGCATGTAGTTCCACTAATTGGTACACAGGGCCTGTGTAATAGTTACAGGGGTTGCTCAGGGCATGTTGCACTATTGGAGCATATTTTGTATAATAATTACATACATAAAGTTTGAAGAACATTATTAGAAAGCTTGCAATGTGACCCCTCCATGTGCACCTAATCAGTCATTCTGACACAATCATAGTGATGACCCTGTACCACAGTTATTTTCTAGGTCAAAATTTGCGCTTTGGTGAAGAGAAAAGTTTGCACTTACATAGCTCTATATTTGATTATCTCTCCTCATCACATCCTGTATAATTTATAGTCTACTGTACTCGATGAAGCACCAATAGTGTGAACCCCTCATGGTTACACTATACACTATCTAGCTATTACAAAGACCAAAAGAATATTGTATTTGGTGTAGTATCAATATGATTATGTTAATATGTAGCTCATGCAAGTCGATATGCCACTTGTGCAATGAAACGGTAGACATTAATACTGTCTTCATTAATTAGATAAGCTTAACCAAGCGACACTCACCTCACCAGTAGTTTCAATAGGAAACTCCAAGCACTCGGTATGCCACTGACGATATAGTGTAAGCGGGCAGCAAAGAAACTATTTGCTCATATAAATAGCATGTTACTATGGGGGGCATTACCCACTAAAGCTTACAGTCGTATGGCAAAAATATGACTACATATAGTTTTGTTTATTTTTTTAAACTAAATCAAAATAAAAAATTCTGGCACGTTAAAGGAAAATTGTCCAGTGTTGTATTTTGATAGCTACCTTGTTTCAATCTTCAAGTTGCCGTCTTTGAGATCCTTTTTTGTTGTGTGACAGAATGACTGACAGACAAACTGAGTACTGTTACCCTCTCATGCATACACACTGAGGGTTAATCACAGTGTAGCCACTAAAGAAGGCATTGGGTTGACTGTAACTGGTGATTGGGCCAACATTTCTATTGTTTGTACAGGTGATGTCATCAATATGAATGACATGTTAATGTTGGTATCTGAGTGATTGCCACTTTATTTAAAGTCCACCTAGCCTTAGGTCACAGAGAGATTTGCTATCGACTGTAGTAATGCAGAGTTTTCCCCACAATCCACAATGAGAATTAAAAATTCTTTATTGTATATCCTGTTTAGTATAGGCCCCTGATATGAACATTTGTAGCAAATAATGATTTTTACAGTTAATTTATAAATAAACTACACACCCTCATCCTAACCCCTCCTCCAAAAAGAAATCTAATCACTTGACATTAAAAATATAATTGAAAACATAACGAAATGAAGTTACACGAAACTTTGGTTAGGTGAAGCTAATAAATATTAACGTGATGACCCACATGATCACAGCCAAACACCACTCCATCGTTATTAATGTGCAGTGGTCCATAGCAACCAAAAGTCGTAATGTACTTGCCATTGTTGGTGAACACGACTGTCTTCTTTAAGTCCCAGTCAGCGACATACACATAGTGACCAAACACATGCACCATCCATGGATCTTTCAATGACGTGATTTCATTCTGGACACGATTAAAAGAGCTGAGGATATTTCCTTTCATGTCAAGGACAACTATTGTACAGTCATCATTGCTGACATGCAGGTTTCCATGGCTATCAGAACACATGTGGCGTAGCGTAGTCTTACTGGTAGTAGAGATACGCCTGACAAAGTTCAGATCTCTGTCATACACTGTAATCTGACCTTTGTTATTCCATTCAGTGACAAGAATTTCTTCTCCTACTACTGTTATATCATAATGGCCACTTTCTTGGAGTTGCTTGACCTCCTGTACTTGGATATGGTTGAAGTAGCGATCACATTTCCCTATATTATTTGATGATTCTCCAATATAATAGACATTGTCTTCATGGTCAATTGCTAAACGACGCAATCCATTTATTTTGAGTGACTTCAGATTGTTAAATCTTATTCTATGTCCTTCTTCATTAAATACTTCAATGGCTTTATAGTATTCTGCAATGAAAATCTCTTTGTGTGAGTTTATTGCAATACTGAATGGACTTGTTACATTATTCCAAACTTTTGTAGGACAGTTCAACTCCATTGGACTTAAGTATGCAACAATGGTGAAGGGACTGCCTGGTACAGGGTAGTCATAGGCACTAATTGTAAGATTGTATCGCCCACACACTGGAGGTGTATATGTGATTTCATATTTGTTTGCACTAATGGCATTTGTCTTGGCTAAATAAACTTCTGCAGTGTCTATGCACTGAAACTGACATTTCAGATTTTTAGCAGAACTTGTTTTCCCAGACTTGTTTTGTATTGTAAACTTGAGTTCCTCACCAGTCTCCATAGTCTTTGGAACTTCTGTGATGTCCAGCATCTCTGCTATAGTATTGTTTGCTACCCAGGTATTCTCCTCACAGAACTGTTGAAGAGCCTCCGCACAGTCCACCTCCACTATCAAGTCTGCTTTTTCCGATATTTCAGTGTCAGTTTTTTGTTTGTTACTTTCTGTAATCTGTGTTTGTATTTTGCTCATGATGTCTCTGTGCATGCTCATAACCTCATCATCAGAACACAATTTAACACTCTGCTCTGTGTAGTCGATCACACTATGAACTTCTGCACTAGCAATGGACAATTTCTCCTTTTGCGTGTTTAGGTTCTTGATCTTGTCTTCAGTGTTTCTGTTGACCTTTCCTAGCAGCTGTTGTTTGCGCAGCTCAAGAATCTTGCAAAGGTCATCAAAGGAAGTCTCTATTTTGTGAGTCATTTCATTCTGCTGGGTTTTGATCTCACTCTCAGCTTTATTCACATCCTTGATGGATTGAGACAGAGATGTTTTTACTTCTTTTAGAGGTTTGAGCATCTCAAGGAGTTGTTTCTTTTTGTCATCTGCGGCTACATTGTTGAACTCTATGTTGTGGTCTCTGTGATCCTTCACAGTGCAGTCTCGACAGATCAGCTTGTTGCAATCGAAACAAAATATTTTCAACTTCTTCTTATGAATGCTGCATTTTTTCGGTTCAGGATGTTTAGGAAGAAGCTGTTCACTTTGAAATTTCTGAAGCTGTTCAATAGGCACACATTCATGTCCTTCGAAAAGTGCTGTCATTACTGAGTGCATATCAATGCAGTTCTTGCACACAAACTTGTCACATTGGTGACAAAAGGCTTCAGCTGTAGCTTTAACATTGCATATCTCACAGGTGACTTGCTTACTCAGAGCTTTCTTGTGTTTGAGGTACATGGACTTCAAGCGGTTTAATTTGAATTCAGACTGAAGCTCTTCCACACCTCCCTCAGGAAGTACAGTGTCCTTGCGACATTCAGGACAAGGGAATGGCTTACCTTGGCCTACCCTAAGGGCCAGCTTAAGGATACATTGCTTGCAGTAGCAGTGCAGGCAAGGGAGAGTCTTGGGATCTGTGTAGTGCTCCTGGCAGATAGCACAAGTAATCTCCTTCTCCAGGTCTTCTAGATTCTTCTCCACAACATCTACACCTACTGCCATTTTACCAAGTTATGTATCAAAAAGTCTTGTTGGCGAGCGAGCGTAGCGAGCGAGACACTTACAGGTTAACACAATTCGGGGATGTTTGTTTATTTTGTTTGGACGCAAGTGTGTAATTTTGTACTTTGACCCCCGCGTTTTTTTGTTAGTTATGTGGTCGACCCCGTCCCAAATTGCACTAAACAGAATCCTCTGGTTTAACGATCAGTACCCGTATCACCTAATTGTTTACCGTTTTGAATTCTTTTGAGGGTGCACAGTTAAAACGTTAAAACTTAAGGGACTTCCATCTATTCGAGTTAGTGGCGCTAGTAAGTCAATGCGCTCTTTGTCATGGTTATAAGCCGTGCGCAACAGTTACTTGAAAATACATTGTCCACTAGACTACCGCGAAGGTAAGTCTGTGTAGGTGCATGTCCAGTTGTGTCAAAGCATTGTGTGTTACAACCACTACTTAGCTAAAGAATATCACAAAGAAAACGTTTAAATAACGTGTATCGTTTTGTTGTTGTTTTTCCCCTTCAATTCAAGCAGTTGCAGAGAGTTGTTACTATGGCACTGAAATCCCTTTACCTTGTATGCGAAATTTAAAAACTGGACCTTATTTTCACTAGCTTCAGTTATAAAAATAGTATAGTCTTTAGGCTCGCTGCCATTTGTGCTCAAGCACTTCACTAGTATAAGATACTTTTTCTATTATGGCAAGATTAAATACTGGGTCATGTGATGCACTAATTATACTCACAACATTCCTTACATTCACACATAAGGTAAACTCCCACCCAAGGCTTATGAATACTTTCACAGGCGAGGACAATTTCACTTTGGCTGGTTTCATATAGCTGTTATAATTGTATCAGTGACAGGTATGAGACGGTTATGGAGCTTGTTTTTCAGGCTCTTATCTGCAAGTAGTTTGGAAATTAGTGCCGTCCCAAGTGCTTTTTGATATAATAAATCACAGTCATATCCAAAACCCACTGTTAAGTCAGAGTTAGCAAGTTAAATATAGAGTGAAAGAAACAGACTAAACGAAATAGACAAGTGTTACTAAGTACTTGAACATGAACATTGATGATAGGAGTATTCATGTGAGGAAATGCATGTGGTGAGAATAATTAATGAG
>WLWD01002526.1_pt1 | contig 25644 bp, 4 predicted proteins | sample 6712731 | NCBI WGS metagenome assembly WLWD01 (sample SAMN12718690, study PRJNA576275) | sponge metagenome | isolation source: marine sponge | host: Mycale hentscheli | place: New Zealand: South Island, Marlborough, Capsize Point | collected 2014-11-01 | reverse complement strand
GTAGTAGTCCAGGACTGCCTAGACATTGCATCAGCAACATTGTTAGCATGACCAGAAATATGAACAATGTCAAAGCTGTACTCAGCCAATTTGATCTTCCATCTAATCAGTCTAGCACTTGGGGGGTTGCAACCAAAAATATGTACCAATGGTTTATGATCAGTAAAGATCTTGAAATAAGTGCCAGACAAATAATAATGATAATGATGAACTGTGGCAAGTACTGCTAAGGCTTCTAAATCTAGGATTGAATAATTCTTCTCCCTTGGAAGCATTTGTCTACTGTAAAAGCTGCAGGGTTGCCAAGATGAATCTTTGTATATACACAATGTACCACCTATGCCTGATGTAGAGGCATCAGTGAAAATGCTAAAAGAATCAGTAATGTTAGGGATGATGAGAGCAGCATGATTTACTATACCAGATATGACCTTATCAAAAGCAGATTGATATTCTTCTGTGATTGTGATCTTAGTATGATTATCTTTTGGCATATGAGAATTTAGAATGGTTGTGAGGTTTGCCAGTTGAGGAACAAACTTAGAATAAAATGTTACTAGACCTAAGAAAGACTTAAGTGAAGTTCTTGTTGTAGGAATTTTATACTGAGAAAATTGGGCAATTCTAGCTTGAGGGATTGAGATCTTGCCTTCTCCTACATGAAAACCCAAGAAATCAAAAGTTGAGAAACACCATGAGCATTTGCTCTTCTTTACTGTAAGATTTGCTGAAGAAAGTCTCAACAAGACTGAAGCTACATGATGAATGTGTTCTTCAAAACCTGAAGAGTATATGACAATATCATCTATATATGGAAGAGAATAGTGATCCAAGCCTCTTAGAACCTGCTGCATTAGCAACTGAAAGGTACCAGGTGCATTAGTTAGGCCAAAGGGCATAACCTTATACTGGAATTTCCCTTGAAGACAGTGGAAAGCTGTATATTGTTTAGACGTGTGTTCCATGGGCACCTGATGGAAGCCTTTCTGCAAATCAATCTTTGAAAGAACTGTTGCACTACCAAGTTTTGAGATGATGTCTTCCACAGATGGCATAGTAAATGGTTCTCTTACAGTTATGGCATTGAGCTTCTTAAAGTCTATCACAATCCTTATCCCTCCATCCTTCTTTGCAACTGGCATGAGGGAACTACTATACTTTGATGTTGAGGGCTCAATGATGTCAAGATCCAATAGATTGTCAATCTCTTGTCTGAATGCTTCCTGATGGGCAATGGGAATTGAATATGTTGGGGACCAAACTGGTGTGATGCAGGTGAGAGTAATAGAGTGAGAAGTTAAGGTGGTGAGACCAGGTTTGTCAGTAAAAACAGAGGGAAATTGATCCAAAACATGTGCGAGTTGATTCTGTTGAGATTCAGTGAGAGGTATAGACTTTGCAACATTGTGTTTACAGGTGACAAGATCAGTATCATTCTCATCAGGTATCATGAGTGCTCTGTTTACAGGATGAGACTTCTTTAGTTGAGAAATGTGTACAACCTTTGGCTTGGCTCTGACTGAGCCTTGTGGTTTAATGCTGCAATTCAGTGGTGGAATGCATTCATGCACAACAAAGGGACCATCCGATGAAGCTTCCAAGCAACCATTTAGTCCAGGAATTCTTCTAAAGACAATATCACCAACCCTGAAGGTTGCAACTAGAGCAGATTCTCTATCAATTCTAGATTGGCAATGTTTACTGGCTAATGAACTCTTGACATGTTGCAATTGAAGTGAAATGATCTTATCCATATCCTCAATGAACTGAGGAAGATTGAGGTTAGATGAAGTGTTGGTAGACCAAATAGATTTTAGTGTTGACAATATGTGAGGTGATGGTTTAAGGAACAGAATTTCTTGTGGGGTGAACCCATGTCTAGATTGAGGCATGTTCCTACAAAAGTAGAGCACTAAGTCAATGGCATCTGGCCAGTCAAGTTTATTACTGATACATTTAGAGAGCATAACTTTAAGGGTACCATGGAAACGTTCAAGTTTCCCATTACTCTGTGGTCTGTAAGGAGCCGTTTTCATCCTTTGAATGCCAAACTTGTTATACAGGTGAGAAACAGTGGTAGAAAGAAAGTTGGTACCTTGGTCAGACAAAATAACCAATGGAGTGCCCAGTATGGCAATGATAGAGAGTAATGACTTAGCAGTTGAAGCTGCAGTATAGTTAGGTAGTGGTATGGCAAAAGGGTAGGCACTAGCTAGTTCCATGGCTGTGAAGATATATCTAATCTTGTGTCTAGAGAGAGGCAAAGGGCCAACTATATCAATGGCTAGCTTTTCATTTCTGTTAGTAATGAGTTCTGGTTTTAGCATGGGAACTTTGTGACCTCCAGATTTGGTGTGAGCTGCACATTTGCTGCAAGATTGTATATGAGTTCTCAAGTCTTGTAAGAGGTTGGGCCATGTGAAATGCTTGTTAAGCATCATTCTGGTTGTGTTGATACCACAATGACCTAAGCCTTCGTGTGCTGCCTTAAGGACTTTCTGTCTCAACTGCTGAGGTACAACCAATGCTTGAGAGATAGTATTTTGGGTAGAAGTGAGGTACATCAGTAAATCATTGACAACAAAGAAATACTTCTGCTTGTGTTTGGCTAAATCCCATAAAGGTTTCAATGATTCATCTTCCTTTTGTAATTTCATAAAAGCATCTTTAGTAATACCATCAAAGGACAATGAAGGGAAAGTCAAGGGTGGAGCTACTAATTTATTGGCTGATGAGAAGTGAGCAATGGCATCACCAGTGTCATGTGGTGTGTCAGAAGGCAAGGAAGTGTCAATATCATCAGTTTCATTGACAAGATCAGTATCATGCGATGTGCCTGGTACAATGGAATCCCATGAGGTTGGGTTTGCACCTTCAGTACTTTGCAGGGTTTCTGCAACTGTGGTTGCCAAGGTGGATTTTTGATCCATAGCTCTAGTCACTGTCAGAACAGGTTGAGGTTTTGACTTAACAGATTCAATCAATTTGATAAGGGTTTCTTTACCAAAATCAGAGCCAATAAGAACAGAATTCTTGGGAAGTCTATCATCAACTGCAAGGTGAGCAATGCCAGCAATAACTGGTAAATCAATAGCCATTCTATAAACAGGAACTTCTTTGCTAACTTGAGAAATGCCATGAACATTAACTCTGCAAATGAATTTGAGATCTGGGGTGACAAAATCTTGTGAGACCAATGAAACTTTAGCTCCAGAGTCTATGATAACAGGTGTTACAATGTTGTTGATAGTTCCTTGAGTAATGATCTCTTCTTCCGAATGACAATTGATGGGTGTGTCAGAGTCATCAGAATGACAATTTATGGGAGTGTCAGATGAGTTATTGAGTGAAACCAGTCTAGTAGGATGACTTCTAGTTCTAGGGACAGGAGTGGGTCTAAAAGGTGTTTGTTGCCTTGGTTGTTGCAGCTGTTGCTGCTGTTGGTGCTGCTGAAATGATGGGCAGTTGTTGGCAAAATGGCCCATTTGATTGCACTTATAGCAAATGACAGAACTAGTGTCTCTGTTATCAGATGATGTTTGATGGTTGCTATATGGCTGATTTGATTGTTGATGAGGTTGGGAATAATGATTCTGCTGTTGATCAGGTTGAAAATAATGGTTTTGTTGATGGTAATTTCTATGTTGTGATTGATGCTGATCTTGATGATGTTGAGGTGAACTGTGAGAATTACTTTGTCTGAAATGATTATTGCCAAACCTTGGGTATCTGGGATGATGATTTTGATAATGAGTGTCATGAGAATGTTGTTGACTGTTACCCTGATACCGGGGTTCATGATAATGGGTATTCTGTCTATTGCCATAATGATGGGCAGGTCTTGATCTGAGACTGCTAATGTTAGAGTGAGAGAGAGTAGCACTGCATTCAGAAATAAGGCTGTTAGTGTTATCATAACAGTTGTTCATAATAGATTGTCTTGCATCTGCAGGCATACCAGCCAGTACAGCAACAATTGTAGTCATTTCAGCACAATATGCATACACATCATGAATGGTTTCTATGGATAATGGAATTTCCCTGTAAATGACCTCAAATTTGTGTTTCCACAGATTGAAAAATTGCATTAAGGATTTTGAGCCATCAGGTCTAAACTTCAATGGAAACGACAAGAGACAATCAGTGAAAGAATAGCCTCCAGTGTGAAGCAAAATAGTTTTCATGGAAGCAAAAGTAGTTTCTGTATTGATATTATTGTAATAAGCTTTGCTGAAGGCACCTGTCAGCAATGGTGGAAGGTACAGGTTCCAATCATTTGGATGAATATTAAAGGTATTCATGTTATGTTCAAACCTTTGTATAAAGTCAAAGATGTCATCATCTGCTGTCATGCTACCAATAGAGTTAAGTACAGTTTGGCTCAGCCTCTTGTCAGATTGATGTGAAGAGTCTGATGGGGGTGAGGATGAATGAGATCTGTTAATACGGGTATCAAATTTGCTGTTTAAAATGCCAATGGCTTTGTTCTGGTCAGACATCATTTTCTGGAACAACAAAAGTTGTGGGTCTATGCTCATTGATTTAGCTTTGTCAATTAATTCTTGTGCCTTTGATGTGTCAGAAAATGTGGCTGATGCTGATGCATCATGAGGGGTTGCTGATTGAGGTTTGGATTTAGGTTGTGGACCTTGATCAAAAATGGTAAAATCATCATGTGAAATGGGAGGATCACAACTGATAGTGGAATCTGATGTATCTGAAGCATTAGATGGGGGTGGTTGAGAGTTTGGTAATGAGGTTGGGGTGGTTACAGTGGGTGAAACTCTGGGTGCTAAACTTTTAAATGATTTACCCTTTTTCCCTCTGCCCGTCATGATGTAGGGTAATGAGAAACAATTATAACCAGTGCTAGACCAAAATAGATAGGAATCACAAAACAGACTGAATATAACTTGCTTGCTTGTTGCAGCTGAAACGAGAGAGAATAAGATGTCCTTCTTTGAAGGTTTGATACGACTGGAACAATGAGAGTTTCTACAAAATGAGTTCAGTATACTTCCTTGTAGAAATGTAGTAGTGAGTTTCTTCCAATCCAAGGTTTCAAACTTGAGAATGGAGAAGCAGTAGATAGGGGTCTTCCTTCTTTATGAAGTTGAAGAGTCAGGGAAAGTGTCTTCCTTCTTGTGAAGTTTGAAGAGGTAGAAATCTTCCTTCTTGGAGAAATTGAAGATAGGTATAAGACAAAGTCAAAGTAAGGAAAGTAGCTTGTGATGGTGTGAGTCGCTGAATCCACTACTCAAATTCTGATAAGAACTCGAGCACCGTCTGTCACCATGTGTGGTAAAATACAACTCTAGGTTGAGAAGGCTGCCACCAGTTCTTGCTGTTCAAATGCTTAAGTATCCTAAGCTGATTAAAGCTTTACACAGAACCTCCCGTACAATGGCTAAATTGATTAAGAAGTTAAATGTAATTCGGACAATTCTTCAGCATGAGAGAAAACAAGACAAAAGAACAGATGCAAGAGTGTTCCTTTTATAGAACAGGGTCCTGCACAAGCTTAATGGGATGACAAATAAGTGTGTGCTGTGCTAATGGGTTCAGAACATACATTAATGGAATAGTGCTACTGAATAGAACATTTATTAATGGAATAGTATTAATGAGTTCAGATGTTCTGATAAGTAACGATTATTAGGAAATAAGTGTTCAGTGCTGTGGTGCTGTTATGTGGGGGTACTCCACCACAACAAACATACAAGAAAAAACAACAAACAACAACAACAATGAATGACGGGCTATAAAAAACTGTTTGCCATTGACACAGCTAAATTCAACTGCAAAAGATATACAGCGTGCTATCAGAGTTCTGCATGATACTATCCTGAGGGTTAATCTTCAATCGAGAAATACTTTGGTATGTACACATGGCACTGATAGATGGAGTTGAGTATTACTCGCAAAATTACATATAGCTTTTTTTAATTAAGGCACTCGTTGTAAATGTGGTGTGGATCAACTTGAAGAATAGTGAGCTATAATGGAGGTTTCTCTTTGCGCGGCTACTTTTTTGAATTTGAATAGAAGGAGCTAGAGGTCAAAGGGCATGCCGGGGATTCTTCCTTTTATGCCCGGACCTACAGGAGTTCAGAATGTGGTAAACGAGGCCACAGATTTTGCGTATGGAAAGTAGCATTGAATTATAAACGCAACCTCAATGTTTAAATGTCTAAATTCTTGATATAGCTATAGAAATACAATCAATATTAGGAAAATTCATGAAATTATTATATATTATTTATTTCACCCTAGATATCTTCACAATGATATCTTTAGGTACATGACCCATGAATAACTCACCATATTTCACTTATTATATTGCACAAGCTCTGGTGCCATTGTAGTTATAGCTCTGGCCAAACTTGCCACTTCTCTTTATAGCAACCTTCCCTTGTCATTTCTCTTTCTCCCCCCCCCCCCCCCCCCCCCCCCCCCTCCCCCCCTTCTCATGCCATCACTTTACCACTTTTTTGGCAGCTACTTTCCGCTTGCCACTTCACCCCCCCCTTCCCCTCCCTTCTTCCCTCCCACTTCCCTTCTCCCTCCTGCCTTCCCCCCTTTTTTTACAGCTACACCTCTGTATAGCTACTACACACTGGGTGAGAGTAGCTGCTAAAATATCAGCTGAGGTATGGGTCAATTTACCAGCAGTTATTAGTCCTAGTACTAACTACTTCAGTGAAGATATCTAGTGTAGAATAAACCACTTATTATACACACATCAGTTAGAGTGATATGGCTAGATATTTCACTCTCACTGCCTTATTTTCACTCCCCTCTGGCTCAGTGAAATAAATTAGCCTGCTGTGAAATATTTCCACACTCTGACTCATGTAGTAAGTATTATAATAATTATAATATGTATATCAATCCACAAAGCACTCTACAGTATTCCCCAGAGTTCATATTATGCAAACATCACAGCCTCCCAAGTTTGAAGATTCTCTCTACAACATAAATGTTTAAATAGAGGGTATATCCCAAATCTTTCTCTTTATTTTCATTGTTTGATGTAGCCTAGAACATTCTTGGGAAGAAATACATTTCAGTATCATAAAGTTTAATAGCTCAGCCTGTCAATATAATATATGTATATTGTAATGCTTTAAGGAACTCTGAATGCAACATAGTTGCAACTGAATGCAATGTTGTGTTTTCATACAGTTGAAAATGGATAAGAAAATGAATCTACATTGGAATTTTTAATTAAACAAGTAGCTCTTCTAGTCTTATTAGCTAGTAATAAGAAAAACTTGGCTGCAGTTATTCATGGCTGAGTAGCAACTGTAATTCTCCTATGTGGGGGGTTCAAGCTGACTTTACTTTAAGCGTGGTAGACTGCCACCAGAGTCGGTCTATAACCAATCTCCTGCCTCTTGATCATTTAACTAATAGCTCCTCCTAACCACCCAGGAAGTTATAGATGCAATATTTTAGTTACACAATGATGCAGGTAAACATATGGTGAGACTGACTAAAAAAGGAGTGGACCAAGCCGTGCAATATATAGCCAGTCCACCCACGGGTGAAACATAAATAAAGTGTGCTACACTGCACACGCTCAATGAACACATGTGTGTGAATATAGAATGTTCTAGAACACGCTCAATAAATGGAATGTTCTGAAACAAGTTAGAGTGTCAAGTAAACCAATAACAAATTGTCAGTTCATTCAGTGGGCGGTGTCCCACATCCTATTACTGCTTTTTTCTATGGGCCAGTAACATCAAATTGCTACATTCCTCTAAACTAGAGGATTGTGAAATAACCCGGCATTTTTAAGAGAACTACTGTGTGTATGGTAAGGGAAAGGGACAGCTACGCCAGATTGTTAGCAACAGGAATGTACTATTGCGATAGTCTCGCATAGCCAGGCCCCTTTACCTACCGCTACAGCTGGGAAAGGGCCTGGTGGCATTATTATATAGTACCAGTTCTATACCCTCAAGATCTCAGTGGGAAGTTTTGGTTCCGATCATGGTTGTCAGTAATTTAGGGTTACCACAGCCACTCAATCAGCCCTTTTTCACGGTCCCAATCCGCATACTAGAAGAATGGGGCAGTGGAACTTCCTGCAAATACTGTGCCCAAACTAGGATCCATGAAAGGGCTGCAAGACGAGTAATTGTAGGGCTTGTAAAATGGTAGATAGCTATATACAAGAAAACTGCTCTTTGATATTGACAAAAAAACAAACAAAAAAAAAACAGGCGATTTTGTGACAATATGCCACTGTTATAAGCTAGGAGAATAAGCTAGTATGTTGTACCTTATAGGTGCCAACAAGTACCATAATAAGGCAATCATAGTACACCGTATATCCACCTTCTTTCACCGTGCAAGAGATATTTTGTACAAGCATTTAGCTAGGCATTGTAGCTTCTCGTGCGCGGTATTTAGTTTCACCCCGGAGCAACCAGTGAAGGACTAATTACATTCCTTTTGGACTATAGTATGTCCAAGTTGAGTTGGCCGCAAGAAAAACTTGAATAACTTTAGAACGGAAGCAGCTACGCATCCGGGGTTTGCACCATTGAAAAGCTCGTTAAATGTATTCCCTCGGTATACTCCAAAAGTTTAATAGCTCAAGGAACCCCTTTTTTAAATTTGTGTTCCGGAGTAGGAACGGTTTGTGGACGCGAATCGATCCTGAGAGAGCTGATCATGGTGAATTGGGCGAGTTTCGTGTCAGGTGAGTTGTTATAGTCAAAAATCACTCATTGGTTTATCACTGATTGTAGTGTACTCATAGTGTTCTTTATCTAGATCAGCTTCTTTGAGAAGAACTAGGAATGTTCTTTTCTTAACACTATGAAAAGTGTCCATTGACAACCATAACAAAATTGTAAATTAGTGTATATTCAGTTAATCAAGTTTGATAACCTCTACTGTCTTGTCAATTTTTTTGTCAACTCTAATTATCAGACCAGTTCACTGATTTATTTTTTATGGTTGTCAATGGACTCTTTTCAGGAAGTGCAGAGGTTGACTGACTGGTTCACACTAAGAGAGAATTCCTTTAAGACAATGTTTGGATTCTGTTGTCTAGAAACAGTCAAGTTGATGCATGGAAGCCTTTCTGTAGTTCAAATTTGGCTACTATCATACATACTACATAGTCTACACAGTTTTTTTTTCTTGCACTGTGAAGGATTTGAAAATGCTAGCATCATGAAAAAAAAAAAAAAAAAAAGGCACTTTTCATCAATGACATAATATGAAAATAAATTTTGCTATTGCTAATCCATACATCCCAAATTCCAAGGTCATCACTGACAGGGCTCTAGCTAGTACCATTTGGTTATATTATTATTATTATATCATTCTGCACCTATATAGCATATGTTAGTTCTGGTAGCATAAAGTTAGAGTGCTATTTTCTTATTGGAATAGGACATTAAGGTCTATGAAAGCACCCCACACTAAGTGAAACCTGAAATATCTTGCATGTCGCACACTGTGGGAAATGTACGCATCCTACACCTAGCAACATAGAATAGAGCCAAATTCCATACAGTTATGAAACCTGGCTCTGTCCTATGCAGGATAGGTGTAGGATAGATACATTTCCTGCAGTGTGGGACATACAGGAAATTTCAGTGTTAGCCTAGTGCCATGTGTTATGTGTTAGGTACCTAGGGTCGGTGATAGGTTATTGTTTGCATAATTAAACGGTGCATAATATTATTGGGTATGTGAGTTTAAGGATCAGAGAAGTTTATTGTTAACGTTACACAATACTATAGCACTATAAACATCCTTATTCTCAGACCAAGATGTATGCATGTTTGTTGTACCTGAAGTAGCATGCTTAAGGTTTTGACAAGGAATTTCAGTTTTGCTTTAATGAATTACTAATTTAAAAGTGGTGTATTTCTCTCCTACTCAGCATAAGCACACTTAACTCTAATTAGGAGAAGTTATTGAGACACTCATATGTCTGACGTGTAATATGGGAGATTTTATAAATTAAAAAATATAGCTAACCACAATAGTTATTTATTCAAATGTGAAATATTGTATATAGTCTCTTCTTACATGTGGGTTTTAAGGGTGCACTGTTACAGGAACTTTCATTATTCAAGTCATTCAGTAGAATACCACAAAACCTGCCCACAAGTCGATCTAATTTACTCGCTGAGAACTGACTATTCGTGTATGACTCGTGCACAATTTGAATGTATATCAATTAATTGTAGCGGACAATTTACCACAAAGAACTCTCACCTACTGTAGGGTAGAAGCAGCATGCATGGAAGATAATTATTTATTCAAATTATACAGCACAGTCCTAAAACAACACTGTACACTTAAATCATAGCAGCAGGCATAATGCAAAATAATATGGTATTAACAAAATCAAAGGTTCTGAAGTGACTGGTATCATCATATATATCACCTTCCTCATCTTTTGTATGAAAGAACTTATGAATAACTTTTGTTTCACAGTGCTTTCATAATGTATTCACCTCGCATTTTATTCCCATGCTAGTAATATCAATCACCTCATTTGTGGTGGGAAAAATTTAAGCTACATTATGTGGTGAGTAGAGATATCTTTGTGTCCAGCTGTAACTAGTTTAGAACCAGTAGAACCTGTACATTGGAATATAATAACAAAACATTCAGAAATGAACGACATAAACTGAATTCTACTCTTTAAGCCGGGTGCACTGTAAGTTTTATAGTGCTTAATATTGACACAATAAATTGGTCAACCTATTTAAACTTTACTCTAATGCCATTTGATATCTAGTGAATCTATTAAGAAAACAATTCTCCATTTACTTCTAATGGCTTAAAGTCAGAGAATCTATACATAAGGTTACCTGGTAGAGGTTGATGACTGTTTTTTTTCCCTGCCATTGTCCCTGCTTTGACACAAACAAAAACAATCTTTAGAAATAAAAAAGAGTTTTAGTGTCCTAATATCAATATCTCAGACTATATTTACCATTTTAGGTGTTGCGAGCTACTCTGGCAACCACATGTTGTGACTGTATGTGCATAGTATGAACACATGTTTCAATATTACTAGTGATGCACTCTAATAGCACAAAATAGCGAAGCAAGCGATGCATGTTCACTGTAATTGCAGCTATTCCATGCATGCTTGGTGTGGCTACAAAATACTGTCAAAGTGAGAAAACAATAGTGGTAGCTTTTTTCTATGATGAAGGGTTCTGGTACCGTAATCCTGCTACCTGTTTCTGTTTCGTTTTAGCTCTACTCCTCCTTGCCCTGTCTTTTTCATTTCTTATCTCCCTCCTTACTAATTTTTCTTCTGGAGTTTCTAACGCCCTCAAAGCTCTTGACCGAGCGTTTCTAACGTTTTGTCTCTTTTTCCAGAATTTGTTTCACTGGGCATCGCTACTTCGTACGGCGGGTAAACAAAACAAAATGTTGCTGAGAAGGTTACCCGGCCCGCGCAAGCGCGTAGGAGAAAATGTGCACACGTACGCCCACGCAAGAACAAAAACAATTCCTAGACCTAACTAGTGGTGTGCTTGAGCACAAATGGCGAGCGAGCCTTAAACTACACTATTGTTAAATGACTGATTTTAACAACTAACACTCAAGCTACTCGAGTTTATAAACGAGTGATGTGCTCTAATAGCACAAAATAGCGAAGCGAGCGATGCATGTTCCCTGTAATTGCAGCTATTCCATGCATGCTTGGTGTGGCTACAAAATACTGTCAGATTTTTTACTTTGCTACCTGTTTCTGTTTCGTTTTAGCTCTCCTCCTCCTTGCCCAGTCTTTTTCATTTCTTATCGCTCTCTTTACTAATTTTTCTTCAGGAGTTTCTAACGCCCTCAAAGTTCTTGACCGAGCGTTTCTAACGTTTTGTCTACTGGGCATCGCTACTTCGTACGGCGGGTAAACAAAACAAAATGTTGCTAAGATGGTTACCCGGCCCGCGCAAGCGCATAGGAGAAAGGGTACACACGTACGCCCACGCAAGAACAAAAACAATTTCTAGACCTAACTAGTGGCGTACTTGAGCACAAATGGCGAGCGAGCCTTAAACTACACTATTGTTATTCAAACTACTAAAATAAAGCCGAGTTGTTAAATTACGCATATACGGTAAAGGGGTTTCAATGCCATAGTAACCACTCCCCTCAACTGTTTGAATTGAAAAAGAAGCAACAAAATCAAGTCACGTGATTTAAAATTTTCTTTGTGATATTCTTAATAGTAGTTGTAACGCACAATACTTTCACACAACTGAACATACCTACGCAAGACTTACCTTCATGGTTCGTCTAGTGGACAATGAATTGTCAAGTAAATGCTGTTGAGTAGTGCTTATAACTGTGACAAATAATGTATTAACTTACCACCGCCACTAACTCGAATAGAAATGGAGCTCCCAGCACCCGCAAAACAATTCAAAGTGGTAAACAATTCAATTTCTAAGGTGATACGGGTAATGGTCGCTACACCAGAGGATTCTGTTTAGTGAAGTTTGGGACGGGGTCGAACGCGGAGCGAACACAAAAATACGGAGGGTCAAAGTACAAAATGACATACATACGTCCAAACATATCTAAATAAATAAATAAACAAACATCCCCGATTTTTAATTGTGTAACCCCTGTAAGTGTCTCGCTCGCTACGCTCGCTCGCCAACTAAATATATATATATATCGCGAACTCATTAGAGAGTCAGCTCCGCTCGCTTCGCTCGCTTCGCTGAATTACATTTGCGGTAAAGGGGATTCAATGCCACTCCCGTAACTGTTTGAATTGAAAAAGAAGCAACAAAATCAAATCACGTTATTTAAAGTTTTCTTTGTCATATTCTTAATAGTAGTTGTAACGCACAATACTTTCACACAACTGAACATACCTACGCAAGACTTACCTTCGTGGTTCGTCTAGTGGACAATAAATTTTCAATTAACAGCTGTTGAGTAGGGCTTAAAACTGTGACAAATAGCGTATTAACTTACCACTGCCACTAACTCGAATAGAAATGCAGCTCCCATAAGTTTTTGAGTTTTAACTGCACCCGCAAAACAATTCAAAGCGGTAAACAATTCAATTTCTAGGGTGATACAAGTAATGGTCGCTAAACCGGAGAATTCTGTTTAGTGAAGTTTGGGACGGGGTAGAACGCGGAGCGAACACAAAAATACGAGGGTCAAAGTACAAAATGACATACGTACGTCCATACATATAAATAAACTAGTGGTGTGCTTGAGCACAAATGGCGAGCGAGCCTGATAGTTAGGTAACATAAACTTAAGTATTGTTACTATGTTTTAGCTTAGTTCATGCAAACACTATAATAGCCGTTATGACCTTTTATTTCAGCAAACAAATACAAAATCACTCTCTTACCTGATTAATGGTAACTTTTGTAGTATCAAACATCTGCCATTCTGATAATCTCAATCACCAGTAACTCTTGAACAAGCTCTCTGCTACGATAAAAAACAAACCAGTGTTATTATTTGTAATTTTTAGCCAACAAATATGGAATTACTACTCTCCTCATTCTTGAGTATTGATAACTTCTGTAGTATCAAATTGAGGTTACTTTGACCATCTGAATTACCTTGAATTCTTGACAACAAGCTCTCACCTACAAAAACAAAAGACTATCAATTTTAGCACACAAATACAAAATTACTTTCTTACCTCATTTTCTTGAGCAGTGGTAACTTTTGTAGTACCAAATTTGAGTCAGTCTGACTATTTGAATTTACCAGTCACTGTTGACAACAAGCTCTTAGCTATAAAAAAGAAAGGCCAGAGTTATTTTTGCATATTTAGCTAACAATATGGAATTACGTACTTACCTCAGCATCCCTCGAGTAGTAGTAGCTTCCTTAGCATTAATACTTTATGTGCTTACATACGCTTTTCAGAAGTAGTGATAGCTCTCTTAGTACTGACTACAGGTGGCTCTTGAAAACTAACAAGCCGCACTTAGCCGGGAAAAAGGCGAAGTTTTGAATTTAACTCTGGTAAAGGGTCTTCAATGTCATAGTAACCGGTCGAATCAACTTTTTGTTTCTTGAAAAGCAAGCGTTTTCGCAGGAATTTTCTCACACTTTGGAGCTTAAGTATAAATTAAGGTTTGCTTAATGCTGTAGTTTCAGAATAAACTGGAGTCAAGCCTAAAAAGCCGTGTTTTTTTAGAAAAAACTTCCCGGCGCGCTCGTTTAAAGAGCATACGTACCATCCATACATACATATAACATATACCCGATTTTGCATTATCCACCCCTAATACTGTCTCGCTCGCTTCGCTCGCTCGCCAACAAACATCACCGATTTTCAATTGTGTTACCCCTGTATTAGTGTCTCGCTCGCTACGCTCGCTCGCCAAATATGTATATATATCGCGGACTCATTAGAGAGTCAGCTCCGCTCGTTTCGCTCGTTTCGCTGAATTATAAAGAATGCCTGAAAGTACATTGATGGACTAGCAGCAGTTTAATGGGCAAAGTATACTGAAACGGAGTTGTTACGGTTGGCTTGCTATTGCTCTCTCTCTAAAATTAGCCTATGTAAAGCTTATAATTCCTGAACACCTTCTGGTCTTTGTGTGTATTATATATTATATTATTTTTGTTTTTGGAGTCAGACAAGTAATAACAGCTAGCCTGTTATAAGAAATTAGATATTTGAAAATTATGCTAAAAATGACGAACAGCCAATTATCATACAGATATGTTTGTAAAGTTTTTTGTGCTATGCTGTTTTTGTTGTTGTTGTTATTGTGTTTCTGTTTTTTTGCAGGAAAAATAAAAAAATGGAAGCAATGTATACTTTTCTTGGTGTTTGGAACCAGTCTATTATTCATCATCTATACTTCACACCCACGAAGACCAGAACTGATAAGTTATCTGAAAGAAGACAGAGTCACAGTCCAATTGTTCATGGATATCATACATGAACTACCCCAGCACATTGAAGAATCCTTGCCTTCTAAGGAGCTCATGTTATATACCAGTCATCTGTACAAGTCTGAAAAAGAAGACTATGTTCTGTTTCTAATCGGGGCAGGGCCCACTGTTTACCAGTCTAATGCCATAGTTGGGTGTGGTGTAGGAAACCGAACTGGTTATAAATACAAAGTAAGGTATGTTTACGAAGACACGCGGTTACATAGGTGGCAGGAAATACTTAAAGAGAAACGACACCATTATCAACAGCTCGTAGTAGAATGTTATGGTGTACAAGTGAAGAAAGGCGATCCTGGATTTCTTTTGTATAATAATTCGACATCTGACAAAATTGTTGCCATTTTTACGGAACAACCGATAGTTATTCCACTGCCGCCAGTCCGTTCAGTGCAGGACAATGTATCATCGGTGGTATGCACCAAGGTATTATCCAGAAACGTGTCATGGCTGCCCGAATTTTTAAGATATCAAAAAACTCTCGGAGTAGATCACATTCATTTATCTATTTTAGACACGTTCATAAAAGATGGAGGATTTCGTGATAGATTGGAAAAAGACAGTTTCTTTATAAAAGCTGTACAAGAGAATTATATAACTGTACATATATGGAAGGAATGGTACAATCAAACAGAATGGTTTTATTATGGCAACATTTTAATGTATTTAGACTGCACCTATAGATACAGAGGCACGTATGACTTTGTATCCTTATGGGACACAGACGACTTCTTCACCATTAGAGTCCCGGGAATGTCTTACAAGGATTTCTTGTTGACTCACTGCTACAAGGAAGGTGTAGGGTCTTGTAGTTTCAAGTGGTTGTTCTATTATCCTGATATTTGTGGTCTAAGAAAGAAAGTAGGAGAAGATGGCAATGTGACAGATTGTATCAATCCTCACAGCCCAAGAAATGCACAAATTGGGAACTATAAATCCGTGCACTTATCAATGGCTGTTCGAGACTCGTCCTTTCACGATGCATCGTGCAACTCATGTCTCACAAAGGGATACAGAGCAATTCTAGTTCCATCCAGAATAGCATATGTGGCTCATAATAGGTTACATTCTAATATTTCATCAAGTATTTGTAAGCATTAAATTATAAAATTCAAATATTCATTGCTCTTATTAAAAAACAAAAAACAAAAAAAACTTGTAGTTTTCTTGCTCTCTTTGGCCACTAACAAGCTATTTGTTTAAGATGGTTTTTTCTTGGGATTAGATAGTCCTTATCTTCAGTGTTTTAATCATTACTGCCACATAATTGAGTCAATCAATTGCTACTAACAGCTTGCTATTAGCTATTTTGTCATAGGTTTCAGATATTGGTATAATCACAGGTCAAAATAAAGAGACTGAAAACTTATTTAGAACAAATAAGAGAGAAAAATGCCTGTGAAAGAGAGAGAATACATCTAATGAGTAAGAGAAGGCTGAGATAAGTGATAAATAAGAGAGCTGTATAATCAAATTTGGTGTATAGGTTGGTCTCACGGGTAGGTAATGGATGTCATGACTTGAGGTCACTGATGGAAGCTGGCAATAAATTAGCGTAAGATATAGTTTGTAAACAGAAATTAATACACACGATATAAATATTTACGGATTAATAATTAATATTAAGCTCTGCTTTTCCTACAGGCTTTTAATTTCAGATTGTGTATTCTACACTGAAAAAATTTCAGTGTGAAAACCCACCAAATTCACACCAAACTAGTGGTGTGAATGCCCACTATCTATTCATAGTGTGCCCTTCATACTTTCTGCCTAGTGTGAATGCACATTTAGCGTGGAATTAACATTCAAGGGAATAGCATGGACCCTTTACCGAACATTAATTATAATCATGTGCAGGCGAATTTGGCGTGCACTTCATACCAAAACAATGAGCTGTGCACATTACACCATAATTCGGTGTGACTATTGTTACAAGTGATTTACACTTAATTTGGTATGAACTATACACCTTTTGGTTTACGGTGTATTGTAAGAGTTATACTCAATGATACAATTATTGAATTATTCTCACCTAAATAATCATAACAGCTTTTTTCACATTTTTAAGAGCCAATATTTATAATTAATATTACTTAGTTTTAACAGCAAATGAACGTTATATAATTTTAAATTTTTAATATAAATTAACGAAAGTATAATACTGCAGTTATTAAAAGTTATGCTATAGCTACAACAGTATTTGCTATTACGAGTCACATTTGTATTGTGTAAATTATTGGATTATTTACATTTGTAAAACACTTTTATTGGTATTTGTGTGCATGCACATCACAATAGCTAACTTAGGCAATGAATTATCATGTCCACCTATTTGAAAATAGGTATCATGAAAGTTAGCTATAATAATAAATCGTGATATAATGTAGCTACACAAATATCAATTACGTACAATAAAGTGTTTTACTAATGGTCTGACTCTGAATCAGTCAATTTCGTGTGGGGCTTCCATAGTTGGGGAGGGGGTAAAGTGGAGAAGACCAGTTGAGCAGAGGTTCTGGTGGTAGTGACTACCATGGAGGACTTTAGTGGCAGGAATACAGTACACTACTCTAGAGAAGTCACCTACAATACTTTACACTCCTGAGCTAATACTTCCAAACTTTACTTTCAGTTTTGCACTAAAACAGATGACAATCCAAATATTTAACAATTACATTTATCATACATACATTGCAGCAGCTTTTGCTGTCCATTTCTGAATGTTTTGTTTATTAATTCCAAAGTACAAATATTAGAAGAGAACAACAATTGAAACTATTCATGGTGCTAGCCATTTGCATGGTTCTTATTTGTGGACTCAATATATACAGATTCATTTCAGAATCCCTACCAGCATGGAAATGCAAGTTCTCCACAAGCCCTCATAATGTCAAAACTGCTATATTCCTTGAGCTGCAACACGGATTTTTGGAGATCTGCGAGATCTTATTATAATAACTAAATATTCAGAAATGGACAACAAAAATAAAATACTACTCTTTAAGCCGGGTTACACTGTACAGCTAGAGAACCATTTGACTGGCACATACCCAAGAAATTTGTCATAAGCATTGTAAAGCTAACAAACCTAAGTTGATTAGTTTGGAGTCTATTCCAATCATGTACCCTGACTATACAAATGACTTTACATGTAATTGACCTCACTGGCTTTGTAGAGTCTTCAATTACAGTTTGGAGACTTTGAAACTGTCTAGCCTATCGCAGCCCTTGCAAAAAATAGCCACCATTTTGTTGTCTCCCTCAACATCCTCCAAACACTAACAGTATGCATTCATGTCTGTTAGGTCTCATGAGACAAACAACCCCAAATTCACTTGCTCTTTCCCTCCTGTCTATTCTCATGTTCATGCTGCATCGCACCTATATACCAGGCTTGCTGGCAGGTTTAGTATAATTATAGTGGCTAGCCAGCACTGCCTGTGCCAGTCTTCTAAGTTTTGTAACTATAAGCTAGTTTAATAAATATATTTAACTGTAAAGCTAGTTGCATCACTGCACCCTGGGTGATTTAGCTTAGAGGAACAAGGACCAAATTAACAAGGAGCAACTTTGCCTTGTCCTACTGTATCTTGCATGCCTCAATAAATTCTGAATGATGTTGAAATGTGTCATGATACACGTTCAAAGATTACAATTCCATCACAAGAGCATAATAAAAGTATAAGTGCCTACTCTGGGCAATGCGCTACCCTTTACCAACAAAAGGGTCTAGCTAATGGAGACAGGAAAAAATAATTGTTTATGTTTTTGAAGAGAGCATTTTTTTACCCAAATATGATAATAATAATTTAGTTGGTGCAGCCCATTATAGCCTCAGCATTTACTCACTTCACATAAATAAAATAAATAAAGCAAATAGTAAAATGAACTACATCTGTATATGAAATTAATGGAAAGCTATGTCCTAAGATTTGCAAAGTACGATAGATTTATGGATCATCACTTGTGTAATTGATTTAATTATAAGATGCTAACCACTCTAATTGAAGAAATTTATACATTGTATCAACTATATTCCTATGTTTACACTACAAGCTTCTAACCAGTTAATTAATTTAGGATGTGACAATATTTACAATTTGACTAAGTAGCTAGTATATCCTAATTCATCAATTCCACTTTAATTCCTGTATGCACAGTTTAATTCCAGTGAATTCCTTACAGTATATGTCACAGTTAATTCACTTATGAATCTCCAATTCCATTATTAAATTATGGAAAAAAACTGTAACGATTCTATTTACTATGCCAGGAACTCAATAGACTTAATTATTATTAATTTAATTTCATTAATAATTCAATACCAGAATATTTAGTATAAAAGGAGCCAAGAGCTAAAATTTATAGTCAAATCTTCAAAGTATTTTAATAAATCGGTCAAGAATTATAACCGCAACTTAAGATGGCCTCCAGTGCTGTCATTTTCTGTGGATTGGTCACTTTACTAATATGCTCTTTAGCCCACTCACAAGTATGTGACCAGCGCACTTCTCACACGTGTCAAAATGGCCACATTGTATCAAGGTGTCAACTGGGTGATAATAGCTTTGATTGCAATGATGGGAGTGATGAGTTCTATTGCCTCGGTAAGTTGTCATATATATTTTAGATATATCAGTCTATGGTAATATGCTATATTATTCTCTCATAGCACACATTACGACTAATGAAGAATTGGCTTCCAAAGGTGTGACGGACTTGTTTTAAATTACTTTAAAAATTTTGTAAAATTTAAAAAATTATTCTTATGTTTAGAAAACTACAAGAAATCTCACGATACGCCATTGGTAAGTCTGAAATTTAAGATATACAAATAATTTTAAAATAAATTGACACATTATTCATTATAATAATTTTTTAATGACATTGTTAATTCACAGAACATATACCAGAAGAAAATCCTGAAGAAAGTCAACAGTGATTTGAATTTGAATTCTAATTGAAGGGTTCAAGAAACAAAGAGATTATCAAACTCATTTAGAACTCTGATTCATTTTATTAGCTAGTCAATCATGTCTCTTTGTCAATATAGTCATAGCTACAGTAATTTTTATTAGTAACCTTTAAGAAATTACAATTAAAAGTCTTTTTTGATTGCCAAACAAAAATGAAATTAAGTCTTTCTTGATATCAAATGCCAGATTAAATTACTCATAAGCACTTAACACTAATTATATTAAATAGCCACATATGTACTAAATATTCACCAGTTTCTTTTCAATGAAAAAAATTACAATTTAATGATTGTTGCTATCATTACAATGAAATTATTCAATTTGATATAATGGAAGTAAACCAACTAAACTACCTATTAGCAAACTTGCCATTGATAAAGTAAAATAAGAGTTCAAATTGTCATTACTTAAGTTTAAATTGTCATTACTTAATAAAAAAGTAAGTAGTATTGCTAAAATGTACTACAAAATCATTCTAATTTACAACTACTTAATAAAATCAATGCCACAACACTCAATGTTTTAGGGGTAATAAATAAATGATGTATTATTAAGTTGAGAGCCAAATATGACTTTTATAGAACTCTATAAATGGATGTAAAGAATGAATCAAGAAAAGAAATAAATAGTTAAATAATAGTATAGTAGATGAGAGTGAAGAATTATGACTGCTAAATACATCCAATTAACTGAGAGGTTAAGCTTTTCAGATAGTAATGGTTTCTTATTAGCCTCCAGCTAATAGCTAATTTAACTTCATAGCAGTTTAAAGTTTGTGCATCTCAAAATTTTGTTCCAATATCAAGGAATGCTTCAGAAATTAATTACACCGGATCTGAATGTAAATGTGAACTGCCCAAGATTGTGATTAGAGAAAATGATAATAATTAATGATGTAATCTTACAAATACTCATTTCAAATGTAATATATACTACTAGCTAGTAAATTATTTCTCTATACTATAACCCAAGTATTTTATTATAAGGAAGATGCTTCAGTTAATACAATATTTGCCTGTACAGAGAAATGCAGCTTTTATGTAGGAATATAGCAATTTATCCACAAAAAATTGATATTTTAACTTTTAAATTGAACTCTTTACAAGTATAAATGGAGACAGGCACGATAAGTAAACTGTATAACAACTGAATATGTTAAAAAAAGCTAATAGTCTTTTATAATTAATCTATGTTTACTAGACAAAACATGCTTCATATTTTTAATGAAAAACACAGGCACTTTGAAATTATTCGTATTTGAGTAAAAATAGTGCTATAGCCAATAAATGCTACAAATTATAATTATGACGTGAAGTTAGTAATGCATCCACTTTATAACAAGTTTGCAATTACTCTAGTTCTGAGTAAGTACATAAATTTGATATTTACTCCATAAAATCTAGACTGTAACAATCAAATTATAGTTAAGTGTATTTACGCTTAAATTATTCATCAACAATAGTGTGAGATGGCAAAATTATATCATGAGGAACTTAATTAAATTTAATTTCCATCCTAATAGAGTTAGTAAAACTTATTAAGTTAAAGATTCTTGAAGATAGCTCTAGGAGTTTAATAAAGAAGGAACCTGATCAAGTGTCTGTTTCATAAAACATGAGAGTAATTTAGATGCAAAATTGAGTTATTTATTTAAACTGCCTGAAAGACAAACTGTAAAGAAACTATAAAAGTTGATGGTACTACTCACAATTTCATCTTTTGATATTAGCACTCAAAGATTAGCATTTGAGGATGGCTATGTTAAAGACTTTGTTACTTCTTGGTTGCTTGTGTTCAATGGCTGTGGCTCTGAAAGGCAGTGATGCCCAATGCTTCACAGATTTAGTGTACCAGTGCGATGGCGGAACTAGGTCTATCTCAAGGTGTTCCATATTGGATGGAACTTATGATTGCACTGATGGTACCGACGAATCTTCATTTTGCTTGGGTAAGCTTTATTGTATGTTACAAAAAAAATCAAACAGTACAACCTCAACGTCTGTACAGATGACAACAAATCAGTGAACTTAAAATAAAAATTTATTCATTAAAATTAATCAATTTTTAAATGTGTGTGTATGTGTGTGTATAGTGAGCTATAACTCAGTAATGGCGAGAGGTAAGCAAAAATATTTGAAACTCGAACAATCTATTGACACCTTTATAACTATTTCACTTACAGATATGTCACAGAGCTCTAAGGTAAGCTGAAAGTTGGTACTGATTGTAAAAAAATATCTATGCAATGATATTAATTTTTTTCCTGCAGAAGCTAACTTTAAAAGATGTATTGTCCAACACCATGAAGAGAAATTATCGCCGTCTGTGAGCAAACGTTCTTGGATATCTTGGACTTAACAGATAAACTTAGTTTTGTACTTTCAGAACAGTAGTGGCTCAGAAATTTCATTTAATTGTAATGTGGTTTAGAAAGTTAAGAATAAATACTTAATACAATATTCAATTTGGGTCAAATATAGATTTCTAAATATTATGTATAAAAGCAAGAATGTGTTTTGCTGTGTGCAAATAATAATAGTAATAAATTGGAGGGGTGGCCGGGGTGGATGTTACAATGCATGGGGTTAATTACTTCTGACCAGTTTAATGGGTAATATTTTATACACTTGCCACTTAAGAGCATCAGCTAACACAACGAATGCTAGTTAGCAAGACTTCTTGGTAGAGAGGCCTCAGATCAAAACTGAGAAGATTATACAGATGATATAAAACTATTTGAATAGAGCCAGACCAGCCGGAAAACCTGGCACAAGGGCATTCCCAATACAATAAAATATGATCTTAATGAAATACATAATAATAGCTACTAATAATACAAATACTTCACAAATCTCATTTGATTTGATAGTCATTAATGATAAATTTAATAAATACCCTTAATATTATAATAGCTGTAAACAATAGCTTGTCTAGCCTGCTTCATTTACCAATGTCAGTTACTATATAATTTTCAGTTAGTCATTCAATGTGTAGATTAAGCAGCTGGAGGATAATTTAGCAATTTTTAAGCCAAAAATACACATGAATTAGCTTCATTGATAATAATAATATTAAGTTTAAGGTAGTTGTACATTGCTAGTTTCAGGAGGATAGCTTGCTGAAATTTAGCTATAATTGGAGCTCTTCGAATGCTATCGTACAAGATCCCAGTCTGAAGCCAGGATCAGCTATACACCCTAATTGTACAAGGTCCCAGTCTGAAGCCAGGATCAGCTATACACCCTAATTGTACAAGATCCCAGTCTGAAGCCAGGATCAGCTATACACCCTAATTGTACAAGATCCCAGTCTGAAGCCAGGATCAGCTATACACCCTAATTGTACAAGATCCCAGTCTGATGCCAGGATCAGCTATACACCCTAATTGTACAAGATCCCAGTCTGAAGCCAGGATCAGCTATACACCCTAATTGTACAAGATCCCAGTCTGAAGCAAGGATCAGCTATACACCCTAATTGTACAAGGTCCCAGTCTGAAAACAGGATCAGCTATACACCCTAATTGTACAAGATCCCAGTCTGAAGCCAGGATCAGCTATACACCCTAATTGTACAAGATCCCAGTCTGAAGCCAGGATCAGCTATACACCCTAATTGTACAAGATCCCAGTCTGAAGCCAGGATCAGCTATACACACTAATTGTACAAGATCCCAGTCTGAAGCCAGGATCAGCTATACACCCTAATTGTACAAGATCCCAGTCTGAAGCAAGGATCAGCTATACACCCTAATTGTACAAGGTCCCAGTCTGAAAACAGGATCAGCTATACACCCTAATTGTACAAGATCCCAGTCTGAAGCCAGGATCAGCTATACACCCTAATTGTACAAGATCCCAGTCTGAAGCCAGGATCAGCTATACACCCTAATTGTACAAGATCCCAGTCTGAAGCCAGGATCAGCTATACACCCTAATTGTACAAGATCCCAGTCTGAAGCAAGGATCAGCTATACACCCTAATTGTACAAGATCCCAGTCTGAAGCCAGGATCAGCTATACACCCTAATTGTACAAGATCCCAGTCTGAAGCCAGGATCAGCTATACACCCTAATTGTACAAGATCCCAGTCTGAGGCCAGGATCAGCTATACACCCTAATTGTACAAGATCCCAGTCTGACGCCGATAAGTATACACCTAATGATACAGATCCCAGTCTTGGAAGCCAGGATAAGGCTTATACACCCTTATTGTACAAGATCCCAGTATGAAGCCAGGATCAGCTATACAACGACTTGTACAAGATCCCAGTCTGAAAGCCAGGATCAGCTATACACACTAATGTGTACAAGATCCCAGTCTGAAGCAAGGATCAGTAAACCCTAATTGTACAAGATCCCAGTCTGAAGCCAGGATCAGCTATACACCCTAATTGTACAAGATCCTAGTCTGAAGCCAGGATCAGCTATACACCCTAATTGTACAAGATCCCAGTCTGAAGCCAGGATCAGCTATACACCCTAATTGTACAAGATCCCAGTCTGAAGCCAGGATCAGCTATACACCCTAATTGTACAAGATCCCAGTCTGAAGCCAGGATCAGCTATACACCCTAATTGTACAAGATCCCAGTCTGAAGCCAGGATCAGCTATACACCCTAATTGTGTATTTAACCCACTCAACTCTTAAGGATGGCCATTGTTACTGAGCTATATATATCCTATTTACATCAGGAGATGCTAACGCATGATTGTGTGTAGTTGTTAGTTAGAAGGTAGTGTAGGTTGATAGTTGGTGTTATTATAACACTCTACGTTGTATTTGCCTACAATTAGTTAGACAACAATAACAACAACAAAAAACCACATCAACAAAAACACCATAACAAATCCACGACAATGAAACCAACTCAACAACAGAAACAAAAACAGCAACAATAACAAAAATAGTAACAATAACAATAATAATAACAACAACAATAATAATTACAATAATAATGACTATGATGATGATGGTGATGATAATAATAATAATAATAATAATAATAATAATAATAATAATAATAATAATAATAATAATAATAATAACAATAAACATTATCATAATAATAGTAAGAAGTAGCTACATGGCCCCTAGAAATTACTCACTGATGAATGCAATATATAAGAGTATTGTCCTGGAGCATAAGCTAGTTACTGCTATTTTAAATTTGCAAATAAATACTCGGACATCTTTCTATAATGTCCTGGAGTAGAGCAATTATTATGATGCCGCCACACTAGGTCTGCATGGAGTCTTAACTGTTTATGCTCGACTTTTTCTAGCACATTTTGGGCTACAAGATCGGCAAATGGATCTACCAGTTCATTTCAAATTGTATACATTATCCAGAAGCATTACCAGTTTATTTCAGAAGAATTATGCCAACTCATCAAGATCACCACTACATACACTTGCTATTCCATAATACAATATATAATTAATTTAAAATTTATAATATAAATGATCAGAATTATATGAAATATTCATAGACAAAAAAATAGGACAAACACTTCAATACCACCACAATAATTGTAGTAAAATTTGATATCTTTACTGCATTTCATAAATGTTCTCACATTCGTGTCTCTCTAAGGGCACTGTCACAGGAAAATTATTGTCACGCATCGTTCCAATTTCTTTGTTAATATTTTTCGTTACTCTGTGCAGTATCACCATGATTACCACCACTCCGAGAGTGAGTAACAATGATGAGCCAACTG
>WLWD01002695.1_pt1 | contig 25652 bp, 12 predicted proteins | sample 6712731 | NCBI WGS metagenome assembly WLWD01 (sample SAMN12718690, study PRJNA576275) | sponge metagenome | isolation source: marine sponge | host: Mycale hentscheli | place: New Zealand: South Island, Marlborough, Capsize Point | collected 2014-11-01 | reverse complement strand
AGCACATTATTGTATTAAAATATTTTATGCCAAATATTAATACATTCTATATAGTGAAATTTAGTGGAAATAACCATGTCTGTTACTATAAATATAGCTAATAACTCTAAAAATACATTATTATTTCAGAAAATATATGTAACACATACTTACCATCTAATCTGTAATACTATTAATATATTTGATATGATTATTACTTACTTTGTGAAATATTATACATATGAATCTCATTTGTCCAGCCACGACCATCTTGATATTGTTTATTCTCAGTAAATAGTAATCCAGACTGCAGTTCACCTGATGGTATGCCATAGCCTCCAATGAGGATTAATGTATTATTATGATGTATCATTTGACACCCAGCTTTCCTCATGGGTCCACTATCATGTTGTGGTGAGATTTGAGTCCATGTCATAGATCTGGTGTCTAACTGATGTAATGAAGCATGGTATGATGTACCATCATAACCACCAAACAAGTAGAGAATATGATCTGAATAAGCTGTTGCACAGACATATATTCCAGGAGGTGGAGTACCAGTTGTAGCAAGTTCTTTCCACGATTCTGTAGAGCACTCATAGATTTGGACTACCTTCTTCAATTGTATTTTATTGTTATTAAAGTTGTCAACATAACCTCCATGAATGTAGAGTTGGTCAGTACTTGCTGAGGCATTAGCTGATAGTCGAGGTGAAGGTTCATAATGACTGAGAGGCTGATCTAAAAAATAAAATCATTGGTGTAATAATAGAATATACATTTACATTGACACACAAAATAGTAATATTTACCATAAATAATATATTTAATTACTTCGTAACATGTTAATGTTTCTAATATACTTTTGATCTTTACATTTAAAATCTATTACTATTGATATTTGTCCAGCATCTTGAAGATCCTATTATCTCCTAAAAGTACTCAGTTTGTCTCAAAGTTCACTGGCATCAGTTGTCAAACAAGTAGTCATTTTCTCTACCTAGCCAAGCACATGCAGCCAGTAACCACAAAGTACAAGAGCAGCTGTCATAACAAATAACTGTATGCAGATAAGAGTTGTTAAAACAATTCTACTTGTACTACTTTATGAATTCCAATAAAACATTAAATCTAAATTTGTGCCTGTTTTCAACTGGATATTTAGTATTTGCAATATAATGTATGTTCATTATAACATCAGTGAATAATACACATTCTGTTAATTATGTTTCAGTGAAGATGTTGAAAATGCAATGAATTAAAGGAATATAGCTTGAATTAGGTTAAAATAATTCTTAAAATTTACAGGATAAGGAGATAAAATAGAACAGAAAAAAGAGAATTTCATATTTTTAGTGAGAGAAGTATGAAAAAAAATGGACAAGTAAAGTTTTATCGAAACACGAGTGATATTAATTAAAATCGCAGTCGTCAAAAGTTCATTGTATCCTGACTCCGCCTACAGTCTTACTTTACATTCATTTGCTATAGCTATAAGCATTGCCCGGAAATATATTGCTTATTGGATAAAAGTTCTACGAGGTTATGGTCAGACTAATCAGATCATTGATTCAGTTTTTTACGGTTTTGCATATTTCTACATTTAACAATATATTCTCAACAAATTCAATAGATATGTAACATCTTTATATTTGAACTATTCTGAATATTTGTATCTCAATAGAAATAATAGATAAAAACAGAAGAGTTGTTAACCTAATAATAGATTGCCTATCAAGTGGCTACTCCGAAGAAGCGTGCATTGATAATGGATGAAGTGGACGGAATGGACGGCAATGCCGATAGGGGTTGCATTTCAACATCACATTGGATAGAGGTTAAATTACCTTTATTATAGGGGCCAGGATTGGCTTCGACATCTCCACATAGTAATAATAGTTTCAGTTTTAGTGAAGTAGTTCTGGAATGAATTTCTTTTAAGATATTTATTGAACTATTCCAAATGGACCAGATCAGTGGGAGAAACTGCATTTCTTCTTTGCCTTTTGTCTTTGGTTGTTTTATTATAGCATAGAATTTATTGGAGTTAGTTTTTGTTTTCCTTCTGAAAATCCAGCAGATTGTAAAGGCTATTAACAGATACTCAGTATTTGAGAAACATTGAGGTTGATTGATATATGAACAATGAGTCTCCCAGAGCGTTGATCTGTGTAGTCTTCTGCTGGTATTTTCCCAGTGTGCAGCTGGATAACGATGGCGACCCATTGCTGAAGATTTAGATAAAATACACAAATTACAATAAAAACTTGCCAATTTTAGATAAATAATTAATTTCGTCAACAATATTCATACAATGGCAAAATTATTAGTATAAGGTCAATATTCAGATGATGTTGATAACATTTATCTTTAAAGCTATCACCAGTGCAGTAATTTGATTAATTTTTAATTTAATTCAATGAGCAGTATGATTAAAAATGTTGCTAATGTAAAAAAAATAACTTTGAGAAATAATATTTATTATCTACAATCATTGTATCATCCTAGCCAAGCAGAAGCAGCTGCTAACCTCAAAGTTCAGATGCAGCTGTCAAACTAGTAATTGCTGCAGTCAACCTCAAGACAAGTGCTGCTTAACTATTTCATTATTAGTATTTATGAATTCCTTAATAATACTCTTATCAAATATTGTACATGCAATCAATAGAATATTTATTATTTACTGTAACTCATAAAATAAGGAATACACAACAGGTTAAACATGCTGATGTATTTGTTGGAAATGTACATACTCAAACATAGCTTGTATTTAGTTTAGAATTAAATCAATTGAATATTTGATAAGTTGTAACAGATATATAAGAGTGTTGGATACAAAAAAGCACTACCTTACAAAATATTATTAAATATTAGGTGGACACAATCAAGAGGAGACATTAAGTGCATTGAAGTTAATTAAATATTCACTTAGTAGAGCGGAGGTGAGGAGTGAGTAGGTGGACTCAAGTTAATTTAATATTCATTTAATAAAGGAGAGGAGAGGAGTGAGTAGGTGGACTCAAGTTAATTTAATATTCAATTAGTAGAGGAGGAGAGGTGTGAGTAGGTAGATGCAAGTTAATTAAACATTCATTTAGTAAAGGTATAGGAGAGGAAGTAGTAGGTGGATGCAATTTTATTTATTATTTTTTATTAGTTGAAGGGGAGTACAGTATAATAGAATATTAAAGGATATGGTATACTATAGATGTATATGATACTTGTGCTATCTGTTAGCTTGGAATCTGCAAACTGTTCAAGTAATTCCAGTACTTTGTGACTGACTGCTTTTGTTAGCTCAACCATCTCAATATAACAGGAATATTATATTTACTAGCAATTACAAAAATATTCAAAGTATAGTGATATTCATGTATAGCTCATCCAAAGTCCTATTAAGGTCATGAATGTTGGAGACACTCATGTGTAAAGCCACATCTAGTTAGAGAAGTTATGCTGTATAGCTGAGTTGATTAGTGTCTCATGAAGTATCAAGCTAGTTGAAGTGTGCAGTGATCAATGTCAAGCTCATGATGACCAAAGCTAATAATGACTTGAAACCATGAATCTCATCAAACTGATATTCTCTCTTCTTACTCAATGCAGTCTTTATTTGCTAGAAGTAAGTGAGACTACTATGAATATCATTTATTTGAAGGGAGATATATGCAACCTCCTGAAGCCACACCCTAACTTTGCATGTGCTTTTGCCCATGAAGTATGGGTCTATGTAAATTTCTGATCAAAGACATTAGTGTCATTCATAAATAAACTGGTGATGTGCTTGAGCACAAATGGCGAGCGAGCCTAAAACTACCCTATTGTTAAACGATTAATTTTAACTTCAACACTCAAGCTACTAAAAAAATCAAGTTTAAATTACGTGTATACGATAAAGGGGTTTCAATGCCATAGTAACCACTTCCTGCAACAGTTAGAATTGAAAAAAAAAGCAACACAAACAAGTAGCATTATTTACACATTTTTTTTGTGATATTCTTTAGCTAAGTAATGGCACAATACTTTCACACAACTGAACATACCTACACAAGGCTTACCTTCGTAGTTACTCTGGTGGACTAAGAATTTTTAAGCAAATACTGTGTTCAGGCGCCATCAAGACCTTCACACGGAGATTCTTCCTGAGAATGCTGGCTGGCTGCGCCACCCTTCTTCACGGCAGGTTCTCTCCTCCACAGCGAACTCAGTCATGCGCACACACTACCTGTAACGATCATTTCCATACACATAATTATATTCATAGCTCGGTCAACCCACCGTCTTTATATCACTGTGCCTCACTACTTAAATAACGTAATTAGACCGCCAAGGCGTGTTCTGTGATACTTATACTATAGCCCTAGCCAAGTTATAGAGTGCGCTCTTTGCGGGTGCGGCTTCAAGACTGCAAGCGAAAGCCAGCGGTTGCGAGGTTGACACACTCGGCGCCAATAGGCCACAGAACTCCTGGTCCTTCGGGCGATAACGACATCTACGCCACACCCACCGATCGGTTCGGAGGAAGTTACGCCCCCTCCGACATTGGTCCTTCGAGCCGGATCTGATCCTTGTCAACACGCCCGCGCTGAGACTCGACTGATCGACGATCCGTTCGAACCAGAAGCTCCACCAAACTGAAGGACTTCAATTGTTTGACCTCTGGCTATTGCTGCTCAGATTTCACCTTTGAGATATCACCTTTCTCATAGAGCAAGGCACCAGAGCAATAACAAATTCAATCAATACCAATGAATGTCGAACTTAAAGCTATTGCGAACCTCACCGGCTTCAACTCTGTCAAGATAAAGCGTGCCAGCCTTCGTAGACAGCTCACCAGACTCAAGACCCGGTATGAGCGCCTCACCAACGATTCTGCGCTCTGCGACATTCCTTTGGATGACCTCGCTGAAATCCATCAGCTATGCAAGGACTCAGCAGTCTTCCTCGGACTCAGCAGTCTTCCTTGGGCTCAGCAGCCTTCCTCGGACTCAGCAGTCTCCCTCGGAATCAGCAGTCTCCCTCGGACTCAGCAGTCTCCCTCGGACTCAGCAGTCTCCCTCGGACTCAGCAGTCTCCCTCGGACTCAGCAGTCTCCCTCGGACTCAGCAGTCTTCCTCGGACTCAGCAGTCTCCCTCGGACTCATGTCTCCCGTCTCAGCAGTCTCATTCCGTCTCACTCGAGTCAGCCAGTCTCTCGACTCACAGTCAGTCAGCAGTCTCGCTCGCACTCGACTCCACAGTCAGTCAGCAGCCTCGCTCGCACTCGACTCCACAGTCAGTCAGCAGTCTCGCTCGCACTCGACTCCACAGTCAGTCAGCAGTCTCGCTCGCACTCGACTCCACAGTCAGTCAGCAGCCTCGCTTGCACTCGACTCACAGTCAGTCAGCAGCCTCGCTCGCACTCAATCCACAGTCAGTCAGCAGTCTCGCTCGCACTCGATCCATAGTCAGTCAGCAGCCTCGCTCGCACTCGACTCCACAGTCAGTCAGCAGTCTCGCTCGCACTCGACTCCACAGTCAGTCAGCAGTCTTGCTCGCACTCGATCCACAGTCAGTCAGCAGTCTTGCTCGCACTCGATCCACAGTCAGTCAGCAGTCTCGCTCGCACTCGACTCACAGTCAGTCAGCAGCCTCGCTCGCACTCGACTCCACAGTCAGTCAGCAGTCTCGCTCGCACTCGACTCCACAGTCAGTCAGCAGTCTCGCTCGCACTCGATCCACAGTCAGTCAGCAGTCTCGCTCGCACTCGACTCCACAGTCAGTCAGCAGTCTCGCTCGCACTCGACTCACAGTCTCATTCCGTCTCACTCGACTCAGCCAGTCTCACTCGGCTCAGCAGTCTCACTCGACTCAGCCAGTCTCCCTCGGACTCAGCAGTCTCCCTCGGACTCAGCAGTCACCCTCGCACTCGACTCCACAGTCAATCAGCAGCCTCGCTCGCACTCGATCCACAGTCAGTCAGCAGCCTCGCTCGCACTCGACTCCACAGTCAGTCAGCAGTCTCGCTCGCACTCGACTCCACAGTCAGTCAGCAGTCTCGCTCGCACTCGATCCACAGTCAGCCAGCAGTCTCGCTCGCACTCGACTCACAGTCAGTCAGCAGTCTCGCTCGCACTCGACTCACAGTCTCATTCCGTCTCACTCGACTCGGCCAGTCTCACTCGGCTCAGCAGTCTCACTCGACTCAGCCAGTCTCCCTCGGACTCAGCAGTCTCCCTCGGACTCAGCAGTCACCCTCGCACTCGACTCCACAGTCAGTCAGCAGCCTCGCTCGCACTCCACTCACAGTCAGTCAGCAGTCTCGCTCGCACTCGATCCACAGTCAGCCAGCAGTCTCGCTCGCACTCGATCCACAGTCAGTCAGCAGTCTCGCTCTCACTCGACTCACAGTCAGTCAGCAGTCTCGCTCGCACTCGACTCCACAGTCAGCCAGCAGTCTCGCTCGCACTCGACTCACAGTCAGTCAGCAGTCTCGCTCGCACTCGACTCACAGTCTCATTCCGTCTCACTCGACTCAGCCAGTCTCACTCGGCTCAGCAGTCTCACTCGACTCAGCCAGTCTCCCTCGGACTCAGCAGTCTCCCTCGGACTCAGCAGTCACCCTCGCACTCGACTCCACAGTCAATCAGCAGCCTCGCTCGCACTCCACTCACAGTCAGTCAGCAGTCTCACTCACTCGCCAGTCTCACTCACTCAGCAGTCTCACTCGACTCAGCAGTTTCACTCGACTCAGCAGTTTCACTCGACTCACAGTCAGTCAGCAGTCTCGCTCACCGACTCACAGTCTCATTCCGTCTCACTCGACTCGGCCAGTCTCACTCGACTCAGCCAGTCTCACTCCGCTCGGCCAGTCTCACTCGGCTCGGCCAGTCTCACACGGTATAACCAGGGCAGTGGACGTCCGGTGTTCCGATCCCACATATCGGAGACCCGTCCACATGCTGGTCAGGCTCTGCGCAGATGACACTCCTCCAGATGATCTACAACTCAACGCAGAGGACCAGCACTCTCTCCCCCCCCAGGATGTTCAGGCGCCATCAAGACCTTCACACGGAGATTCTTCCTGAGAATGCTGGCTGGCTGCGCCACCCTTCTTCACGGCAGGTTCTCTCCTCCACAGCGAACTCAGTCATGCGCACACACTACCTGTAACGATCATTTCCATACACATAATTATATTCATAGCTCGGTCAACCCACCGTCTTTATATCACCGTGCCTCACTACTTAAATAACGTAATTAGACCGCAAGGCGTGTTCTGTGATACTTATACTATAGCCCTAACCAAGTTATAGAGTGCGCTCTTTGCGGGTGCGGCTTCAAGACTGCAAGCGAAAGACAGCGGTTGCGAGGTTGATTCACTCGGCGCCAATAGGCCACAGAACTCCTGGTCCTTCGGGCGATAACAACATCTACGCCACACCCACCAGTCGGTTCGGAGGAAGTTACGCCCCCTCCGACAATTCTCATTCATTTTTACATTTTTTTAATTTCTATCATTCCCTGCTTTGTTTTTGTTTTGTCTTTAAGGTTGGCCTTCATAATAGCTCTAGTAGCTAGTTGGTCACACCTGCTATCAGCAAATAATAAAAACAAAACAAAAAAAACACCACCCATGTAAACTGGTGTGCTTTGGAGTGTGGCCCTATTTTGGTGTGGCACAACATTGGTATAGCTAAACTATTTGAAATGTATGTAAGAGTCGCCCCATATAGCTAGGATTGTCAAAGTCCGCAATTGCTCCAGAACCATCAGCAGTAGGTCAATTACTTTCTCAACTACTGAGGTATTGGTTGTATGGAAAATTACACCCTAATCATAATGTTTAGTCTGACCACCTCCCAATTCTTATGGTAAAGGTCAAAGGTTATACCAAATCTCTTTAAATATGTCTACCTACACCCCTGAATGCCGTAGGCAGGAGGGAGGTGTTCAGGGAAGTTCTGCAGAACCCCTATCATGTTATTGGGTCAGACTTTTACAACTGAAGGAATGTGCATGAAAGTTTTTTCTAAGTATGAAGATTCCTTTATTTACACGATGCCTAGCATCATTATGATGATACTGGGATTCCCAAGAACTTGGTATCTGTGTCTATCACCACGTAATCATCTACACTATGGATAATTCTAGAAAAAGACTCTAAATAGTTAGCAGTTCACGACTTTACAAGGTAGCTAAGAGTGAGTTCTCTACTCAGAAAATGAAAGGACAGTACTTCATTCCTTTCAAAATTTGAAGTTTTATCCAGAACTATGTCCAACAATGGCAGGAATTTTATGGAAAAGTGATTCAAAAGTTATCCGTGGTTCTGATTGACACATGACAATGCTTCTTGTTTTAACTGAGGAATTGCAGAAAGAATTGGTTTATTAACTGTTAGTTAGTAAAGCTGGACCTACTTTTACTAGTACAAGATTTAACAATTTGAAAAAAAGCACTAGAGAAATTTCCTGGACACAGTTTTGGTCACTGTCTTAATCTATGCCATCAAAAATGTCTTGCTTGTTTACGAGGTGTCACAATTTGCTCAGGGAAATAGTCAAATTTAATAAGTACTCTGCTAAAACATCTTTTTTCTGAATAACGAACTGAATCTGAAAACTCTGGTGTTGTTACTCTTAAACCATTGTGTCCTAGACTGTAAGAACGGCTACAATAGGTACTGTATTGAATGATTATGGTGTATTAATGGAAACTCTAGAAGAAATATACCAGACCACCCAAGATGAATATGGGCTAAAAGCTAATGGCTTATTGTCGTCTCTAGAGAAATTTTCAAAGTGTTTGGGTTGAAACTTAGTTACTTGATGCTCAGTGCACCAGAAGCCCTTCACTTCAAGGCAAAGACACCACCCTTCAAGAGGCACTGTCAGCTGTAACTTTAGCTAGGTATTTGATAGACAGCAAAGGACAAAAGAAGCATTTTCTATATTCTGTGATGCAGTTGTCGAGGCAGCACAGTAGGAATGCATAGGCGAGCCACTACCTTGTTTAGGAGAACCCCATCAAGATTAGATGATGGAACTGAGCCTCACAGATTTAGGGAACCCAAATCTTATGTTATTGTCACCAGTAATTTGAAGTTTGTGATGTGCTACTTCAAGAACTAAAAGACTGCTTTGATCAAGAAAGTTTGTTGCTTCCAATCGAAAGTCTCGAAAGTTCTCTTGAAAACTGCAAATGGTGACAAGTATAATGAAAACTTCCAAGGCTTGACGTCTTCTTGCTACAGTGCTAACATTGATTTTTGAGAAGCTTAAACTGCAACTTCCTCTTTTGGCTCAAAATGTAAAATGCAACTTCCCCTTGCTCGATTGGACAATCCCTACCCAATTTAAGAAAGGTGACATCAGTTCACATCTTCATGAAGCTATGAACACTCAGGCTGTATATAAATCAATGCTATCAGAAGTGCACAACATTTTATGGCTGTATATGACTGTACCCATCACATCAGCAACTTCTGATTTATCATTTTCAGCACTTAAAGTTGTCAATACTTATTTACGTTCATCTATGTCAGAGCAAAGACTAAATAACTGCTTCCACTAGCTGCAGCTTTCTGTGATTTGAAGAAACAAGTAATTCTAAGGAATTTAATTTAAAAGGTGACTTGCTAGAAGAAACTGGAGGCAAGCCAAAAAAGCTGTGTCATAAAACTTTGCGTGTCAGGTGACTCAAGAAGTATCAATAATTCCAAATATCCTACTTCCTTAGTTGTAGAGGGTCCTCCTGCGATTTTAGGGAGCATTAAGTGATAATAGCAACCATTAATGCAAGTACTATAGCATTCCATGAGATCTTAGGAGCACTAGCGATGATAGTAGCCATTAGCAGGTGAACGGCGTGATGTCTTGCATTTTTGACACCGCGCAATTCAACGCGATTTAAGAGCGACCAGGTGCAACTGATTCAAAAGCACTCCACATTTCCAACCTGACTGCTCATATAATTATATTTTTAGACTACATCATTGCAAGGGCCAATACTCTGCTAAGTACAAAGAAAGCAGCAAGGTGGTTTGGCAGGAGTTCCTACCATTTGAGCTTACAAAAAAGTCCCTATACACTACTCATTCATGAATTTGTGTGCACTGTGTGTATCGCTATAATAAAGAATCCTTTTGACTATACCTGATACTGAAATTTATATTGTCAACATTTAAAGAAAAAATTAATGGTTAGGTTAGTTGTACACATTGAACTTGAATTTATACATTTAGTAGAGTTGTATGTTATCATAATTCAATTTGTGCCTTTCCAGAATGCGCACACAATTTGGTATTTAAATGACAGGTGAGTGTATAGAGTACTTAAGCCAATAAACACATATAATTGTATTCATCTGTAGCGTAGTCGAGAGACAGTTAGCTACTAAAACTATACTAAAAACAACTCGTCTTTTCTCTTTTAATATATCTAACACAAGGAGTATATATTACAAGCACGTGAGACAATAAATGATGATGTCATGATGATGAGTTCAAAGTTCCACTACATTACTCCCCCCGCAGTGACCAAGTCAGGGAACGAAATTAGCTAGGTGCTTTGGCCAATGAACACGTCGACCAGATCGTGTAGTGGTGGGGGCCGGCTGAGTGACAGCTGGTTGTATCGATAGGTCTGGAGAGGGCGCAGTGGCAGAAGTCGGAAGATGGTCAAGATGTGCAGGCTTCAAACGGTCAATTGAGACAGTATCGGAGCGACCATTACGGTCTATCGTGAAGAACTTGGTGTTACGCTTAAGTACTTTATAAGGGCCATCATAAGGTTTCTGAAGGGGCTTTTTCACTGCATCATGTCGGACAAATACGTGAGAGGATCCGGCGAGTGAAGAACTGGTGTCTGTAACATTTTGCGTAGGTTGGCGCGTGGGTGCAGCATGGAGTGACCTCATTGCAGACTTGAGTTGTGAGACATAGCTGCCAGGATCAGGGCAGTTGTCAGAAGCAGCAGGAAAGAATTCTCCAGGGAGCCGCAGAGTACAACCGTAAACCAACTCAGCTGCTGTGCAACCGATGTCTTCCTTGAGCGAGGTCCGTATACCAAGCAGTACAAGTGGCAATGCTTCTGCCCAGTGATCAGGGTGAGGATAAGCTTTCAAAGAAGACTTCAACTGTCGATGAAGGCGTTCAACAAGGCCATTGGCGATTGGATGATACGCAGTGGTTCGGATGCGCTTTGTGCCAAGAAGATTCGAGAACTCATGCCACAGCTGTGATTCAAACTGTCGACCCCTGTCAGTGGTCACAGTAGAAGGTGTGCCAAAGCGTGCAACCCAGGTCTGCAAGAAGGCTCGAGCGACCGTTTCGGCAGTGGAGTCAGCTATAGGGATTGCTTCCGGCCAGCGTGTAAACCGATCAACACAGGTGAGGAGATAAACTTTGCCAGAAGACGGGGGCAGAGGTTCGACTAGGTCAATATGCACCTTGTCAAAACGGGAGTCAGGAGTCGAAAAAGTTGAGAGTGGAACAGTGGTATGACGGTGCACCTTCGACTTTTGACACCGAAGACATGTGCGTGCCCAGGAACGAACATCGGAATTGATGCGTGGCCAGACAAATCTGCTGGTTAGCATACGTTGAGTGGCTCGAATTCCCGGATGTGAAAGGGAGTGGAGGCTATCAAAAATTGGCCGTCGGAAACACTCGGGTACAAAAGGCCATGAGGTGCCAGTAGACATATCACATATGATGAAACCACCATCTGAGAGAGCGAGAGGAATACGTTGCAGCTTTAGTGATGAGTCCGACTGTAACTTGGTGAGATCAGGATCATTTACTTGAGCTTCAGCCATAACCCTGAAGTCGATTACAGTGTTCAAGCCATCGCAGTGAATGGCGTTGACTACAATGCGTGACAGTGCATCTGCGACAGAGTTGTGAGTTCCCTGAATATGGCGAATATCCGTAGTGAATTGGGAGATTAAATCCAAATGATGTATTTGACGAGGTGAGTGTCGATCTGAACGAGAAGAGGGAGCAAATGTAAGGGGCTTGTGGTCCGTCCAGATGTGAAACTGGCGTCCCTCCAGAAAATAGCGAAAATGCTTTACAGCAAGATAGATGGCGAGCAACTCTCTGTCAAATGTGCTGTACCTAGTCTCAGCATCCTTCAGAGGCTTAGAGAAGAATGCGATTGGACACCAACTCCCATTGACATACTGTTGAAGAACAGCACCAACTGCAATGTCGGATGCGTCAGTCATCAGACAGGTATGGGCATCTGGAGTTGGGTGAACTAGGAGTGTGGCGTCAGCAAGAGCCTGTTTGACGTTGTCGAAGGCAGCAGTGGCTGAGTCCGACCAGGTGAGAGAATCTGACGAGCAACTTCCACCTTTCAAGAGGTCGGTAATGGGCTTGAGGGTAGCAGCACCATGAGGAATAAACCGTCGATAAAAATTGACAAGTCCTAGGAATTCGCGAAGTTTACGTTGAGATATCGGAAGAGGAAAATCTCTGATGACTTGGACTTTCTGCTCCAGTGGCCGAATTCCATTAGCATCCAGACGATAGCCAAGAAAGTCTAGCGCAGGTACTCCAAACACGCTCTTAGAGACGTTGATGAGAATGCCATGAGCATCTAATCGTTCTAACACTGAGCGAAGATGTTGCAAGTGTTCCTCAGGCGAATGGCTTGCTATGAGCAGGTCATCTACATATGCATACGCAAAGGGAAGGCCATGCAGAACTTTGTTGATGAACCGTTGAAACGTCTGAGCTGCATTTCTGAGTCCAAATGGCATGCGCGTAAATTCAAACAAGCCAAAGGGAGTCGTTATTGCCGTCTTGTGGATGTCGGCTGGTTCTACAGGAATCTGGTGAAAGGCTCTCACTAAATCGATATGGGAAAAGATTGTACACCCTTGTAACGTGGCAGTGAAATCCTGTAAGTGAGGAAGAGGATAGCGGTCCGGAACTGTAACACGGTTGAGAGCTCTGTAGTCACCACACGGTCTCCAATCACCAGGGGACTTCTTTGGAACCATATGGAGCGGAGAGGACCAGTTGCTGGAGGAAGGACGAATGATACCCAGTTCGAGCATGTGATCGAATTCCTGTCGAGCGATGTTGAGACGTTCCGGAGCCAGACGACGAGTGCGTGATGACACTGGTTGGCCCACAGTTTGAATGTGATGAGTGACACGGTGTTTGACGGGCCTGTCTGTTGAAACTGCCTCAGTAACAGAAGGGAACTCCGCTAGAATGTGAGACCATGGAGTCGTCACTCTTCCGGACACACAAAAGTCCAGTTGAGGAAAGTGGAGGTGAAAGTCTCAGTCCCGACACGTGGAGATTTGTGACAGAGTCGTGAAGCTTGTGTTGACGAAGATCAACGAGGAGTCCAAATTAACGAAGAAAATCTGCTCCTAATATCGGTAGCTTCACGTCGGCTATAACAAACACCCATCTAAACGTTCGGCGCAGACCGAGATCCAGTGAAAGGGATCGAACACCATAAGTCGCTATGCTCGAGTTGTTGGCAGCCTGCAGTGTAAATGCTTGTTGAGACTTGCGTTCAGTGCATATGGGAGGAACAACACTAACCTCGGCACCGGTATCAACAAGAAAACAGCAGCCAGAAGAACGGTCATTTATGTGGAACAGGCGACAACTGGATAGGCCAGCAGCACTCGTCGCCGCTAGTGCTGGGCCTAGTCGTTTAAAGAACGAGAGCAAGGAGAACGACAGTGGCGTGCTTGGTTACCATACTTCTGGTGGTACCAACAGAGTGTACCAGAGGGTGAAGCTGCAAGAGCTTGGGAAGGGTCTGTGGCAGGGCTAGATGACCTGGAGTTAGCAGAGCCTGAAGGTCTGCGACGACGAGACTGTGTGGTAAGGGATCGCACTAACGTAGAAAGTCGTGCGACTTCGTCGCGAAGTTGCTGGAGCTCATTCGACGAATTCGGTACGGGGTCGTTCCACGGTCGGTTGGGGGCGGAGTCGCTGACGTTTGCTAACGTAGGGGCGGCAACTTCCAAAATCTTGTCTGCCATCTCCGCCAGTTTTCCCAAGTCGGTAGAAGAATCGGCTGAAGCTAGAACCATCCGGACGTTGGAAGGTAAGCGCTGAAGAAATAACTCACGGAGAAATGAACTACTGTCGGCCGAACTGAGTCTGTCGCCAAGAAGTTGCTGCATACGCCGTAATAGCTGGGTAGGCTTACGGTCTCCGAGTTCCTCGCCACCAATGAGCTGTTGGAGCTTCTTCTGCTCGGAAGCAGCGGTTCGCTTGATAAGCTCAGCCTTCAAGACAGTGGCTATTTCGGGAGAGAGCGAGCTAACTACGTACTGGAAGCGTGTCTTCTGACCGGTGATGCCTCGCGTAGCGAACTGGGCTTCCACTTGAAGAAACCATACCTCAGGGTCGCGTGGCCAGAATGGTGGCAACTTGAGGTGGACGGCTGATACAGCAGGAACGGCGGGAGGGCTCTTCATTCGTGGGGCGACTCTGTCTTCTCCCTCCGTCATCGTGTCGGCGTCGGGGTCACCAATGTAGCGTAGTCGAGAGACAGTTAGCTACTAAAACTATACTAAAAACAACTCGTCTTTTCTCTTTTAATATATCTAACACGAGGAGTATATATTACAAGCACGTGAGACAATAAATGATGATGTCATGATGATGATAAAACAGAGTTCAAAGTTCCACTACACATCCCTCTACTGCTATGACTAGGAGATGGTTATAATGTAGTCAAGACTCGCAACTGGGCCAGCTCAGGAAAGAAAGAAAGAACTTAGAATTCTCTAGGGAGCCCACAGTTATGAGGGTAAAATGCAGAGGGTAAAATGCAGACGTTTTCCAGCTCAAAATAAAAATGTATTGAGTAAACGGACTTCCGGTTTTGGTTGTGGAATGACTGACTAAGAAACCAAGAAGTTTGGTTTTGGTCAGGTAAAGGGTAGTCAACACCATAGTAACCATTATAGGCATAGATGTATGTATTTGTGACTTATATTTAGGAACTATGCCCAGTTTTTTTAGCCTTACTTTAAATACCACTTGCTCCGCTGTGTCAGAAGCTGGAAGCAAGCCAGAACAGCTGTATTTTTATTAGGGAAAAAGGAACCACCCATGGATTAAGGGGCGTACTATTGATGTGCCTGAGCACAAAGGGCGAGCGAGCCTGTGCACAATCAAAACCTTCAAAAGCATCTATCAGTCCATTTCTAAAAGTATTAGTATGTAGCTGTTGTGACCATTTTATACCTTAGCTTACAAACACGGAACTACTTTCTCACCTCAATTCCCAAGTACTGGTATTTTCTGTAGTCTCTGACTATCTGAATTACCAGTAGCTTTTGACAACAAACACTCGTAGCTACTAAAAAAGGCCGAATTATATAAAATTATGTCTGTTAAAGGGTCTCAATACCCATTTGCCATAACATTTTGCGACTTGAAAAAACAAAAAGTTCTAAAGAATTGCTGCATAGTATTGTATCTATCAGTTAAGTATTTACCTAAGTTGGTCTTGTGTCATTCATCAATTCTGTTTAGAGGAGGCATGGGAAGGGGTAGACCACGAAGCAAACACAAAACGCGAGGGTCAAAGTACAAAATGACATATGTACATCCACACACACATATATATACTAGTGGTGTACTTGAGCACAAATATCAAGCGAGCCTGCCTACGTTACATAAAACTACAGTATTGTTACATAATATACTTTAGCTTAGTTCATGCCAAAGAGTATAATAATAGTTGAACATTACCAATCAAATACAGATTTACTCTCATACCATTTCGTGAACAGTGATAACTTCTGTAATTTAAGCCATTCTGACTGCCTCAATTACCAGTAACTGGTGAACAAGCACCAGCTCTACCAAAAAACATAGCCAGAGTTATTGTAATTTTAGCTAACAAATGTGGAACTACGTAATTACCTCAGCTTCTCCCAAGTAATGGTGGCTTCCTTCGTCACACTTGACAACAAACGACGAAGTTTTAAAAGTTATGTTTGGTAAAGGGATTTCGATGCCACAGTAACTGTTCGTAGTAATTTTTTTTGGACGGGCTAGACCCTTTACTGAACGCAAGCGGGGAAAGGTATAGTCAAACTCGATTGACTTTTTTGTTCACATTAATCCACGAAAATCGTGGATGACATGTGCAATGCCTAAGACATCAATTATGTAGCCTACGCTCGTATAAGTATTCGTATTGTAAATTAGAACTATAGTATGTCCAAGTTGAGTTGGCCAGAAAAAACAACTTGAATAACTTTTGAACGGAAGCAGCTACGCATCCGGGGTTTGCACCATTAGAAAGCTCGCGCTACAAATACAAATTATATTCTCAACTCATGAAATGCTGGTGAACTTCACTGGGCACATCCTATTCATATTGCGTAACAAGACGACTACTATGCAGACTGGTGGGGCTGGTGGGAGGCAGATGGAAAACCAGATGGAAAATTGCCTGAGTAGGTGCTTGAACTCAGGACCTCTGTCACGGACATAACCACTACACCACACTTACACAATAACGTATTAGTAGATACATGCCAACCAGCAGAGTTGGATAGACATTGCTAAATTTGCCTAGATCTCACAATACATGTATTGCAACACGATAAAACTGTTGGTCAGCAAAGGAAACACAAACTTCTTCCTGGCAATACTTGACACTTCTTATGCCCCCAAAAGTACCATTATCCTTGTTATAGAATGAGTAGGAGGCCTATCTATGAGGTTAACCATGCAATCTCTGTCATGGGCTTCGAATTCGAAGCATGGCTTTGCACTATAGATTGTTTCACTTTTAGTACTAATTGAATACCAGTCATGGTTCTTCAAAGCATTTTAAATAGATCAGTCAGCAATAACCTCAATTTAGTGGTAATCATACTTCAACTTGTCCAAAATTGATGGATCCACACCCACTTTGAGTGCTCATATTTGGACTTGCTGAGATCGAGCCCTGAGGGTATCTCATCTTCGTGGTATGTGAGAGCACTGCGATTCACAGGAATTTTGTGCTTTCTGGCAAACTTTGTGATGCGATAGACGAGTCGATAAGGATTTATTAGCTTTATGTTGAAAATGAACCAATTTTGTTTTCTATTAGCAAAGTGTAATGAAAGAATTAAAGCAACGACTATAGCAGAAAGTAGTGACCCTGTAATGTAATAAATAACTGGTATGGTAACATACTCATCATAGTCTAATACTTCAGTCGTGACTTGGAATGTCACGCAAGATGCGTAGAAGACCCACGTATACCACTCTATGAAGACTATTTGTTCATCTGTAGAGGAGTCGTGAAGCTGGTCCAGTCCAAACTGGATCACATTAGCACTGAAGGCTACTGTGCTACAGATGGTAAGGATCACTCCAACACAAGTCAACACTCCTCCAATGGACAAGAAGAGTACATTAGACTGGGACTGCTCTGATGCAGTAACTAGAAAACTGGATCCAAAAAGTAGCAAAGGAGCTCCTGCCACTAGAATCCTAATAGATGAAATAATAGTTTTATATCTTCCCAATAGTCCAGCTATCGGATAGAAGAAATGAATTAGCCCAAAATACATTGAATCTACTATCAAGTAGTTTTGACAGGGATTTGGTAGCTGCTTAGGCTAGTGACGTAAGCATACACCACACCCATGAAGTAACTCCACACTAGCACCATTAGAGCTGGCTTTGAATTAACACATTTATATGCTTTACGATACCTTCTAACCAGTAACCTAGTAGTTAAAATATCAAACATGTTGAAAGAGTTTTAGTTTTGATGTTATGCTAGTGAAAATATCAAACGTGTTGAAAGAGTTTTAGTTTTGATGTTTACTATATTTCACTGATAGAAGTATTTATAAAATTATCGACAGCTAAACATCTGATCAAATTGCATCGTAACATGAGTAATATTAATTCTATTTTATCCACAACGAATGTTTTAAATAATTTGATTAACTATTTCTCTAGCTAATTATTAATGTAGTAGTCTAGCAGCCACCATAGGTTAATCATGTTTCACTTGATAAACATTTTTGGATAATTGTCTTTGGTATGTATAGCTATATAGTGCGGCCCATTTACCACGGAGCAGGTAGAAGATGTCAAAGCCTTCTACGGAATTTTTCAGATATTGTGCTCACTAGGTCCGATATATTTCTTAGAATTTGCCGCCAATTCTGCCTCAGGGCTTTTCAGACCTCATATTTTAGAAAGCTATTACTACGATTTCTACGATCACAAGCAAAGTTTGGCTAAAAAAGTTCAGTTTCTTTTTAGAGGGATTTCTGACATACAATCTCATACTAATTATCCTCATTCCTATACACATCATGTTCATCAGACCTTTCATATCCTACTACGTTCCGAAAACTCACATCAGAATGGGAATAGCGATATTGGCTGCAATCATCGCACTGATATTATCACTAGCAATGGACGTAACAGCACACGAACTCCATCCTAACCTCAAGTGCATGCTCAGTACTAACCCATTCAGCATCTACTGGAAAGCCAATGAAACTTACTACTCATCCACAGTGGTCTCCAGCTCCTACTACATCATCTTCATCAAACAACTCTTGTCTAGATGGTTCTATTTGATAGTATTTGTCACAAAGTATGAGTTTATTCTAGCTCAAAGTCCACATGCTATGAAAGGTTTGCTTATTGGGTTATCCTTTGCCATCCACGGGCTGTTCAGAATATTAGGAGGCGTGTCTACACTGCCATTTGTTCTCTACTGGAAAGAGACTTCCTTGCCTAGCTGCTCCACTGTATACTTTGCCGTGAACATTGTCATTGGAGTTATAACCATGGAGATATTTATTTACTGCTCCAAGAGGTACAAGAACAGAATCAGGGATGAGCTGTGTCCCGTGTATCGATACGTGGACGAATATTACTCAAAATTAACTGAAAACAATCACTATAATTGCAAACTATAATTACAATATATGTATTAGAATTTGTGATCATCATAGCAAGCCATATTCCATAATATTTTGTATTTCATTCCAAATATGCATAGAATCTGAATAAATAATGTTATCAATTGACAACTGCAAGCCAATTTAGTGTGTAACTGATGAATGTATTATAGAATGTTAAAACTTTTTTGTGTGATTCACTAAAGAATCTATATCAGATAAACTTTATAGACCATTCACTAACACAACTGTACCCATGGCCATGAGGAAGAAAAAACTAAATTATTTACAGGAGGAAATAATAGAATTCAGCCCATTCAAGGATATGTAAAGATTTACCTAACATAACAGTTGTGTTCATGTTTTAGTCTCTCAAAAATCCTTGCTTACCTGACTAACTACTCTGATAGATAATCAACCCAAAATTGTACATTTTCATTCTGCATCTGATGTGGTACCATAGTGTAAAATCTAGTTGCACCAATTAGCCATATCATACAGAGTGATTTAACTGTGCCCTTGTATGATTTACAGTTAAACATGTACAGGCAATAAATGTATAGAATGTTGGTTGTATTGCTATAGATGAAGAGCATGCACACACATTTGTGACCAGTGACTCTTTGTATGGTTCTAGAGTAAAATATATCTACCATTCAGCTCATGAGATAAAATATTAATTTTAAGATGTTGAAAAAAGAAGACACCAAAACAACAGAAAATATTAATTGTCTTGATACAAAATTATCAAGCACAATAGCTATACTTATTAATCTACTTGTAGCTACAAAAATTATGAAAGAGAAAGGGAGAAAGTTCAGTTATCACTTAGCATTTAGGTTCTTGACTGTCATGAAGGAATTTTTAATATTTAATTAAAATTTATAAAAACTGAAAAAAATTGGTCCTCTCACTCTCATTCTCTCTATTTATTATATTTATGTCGATTGTAACTATAGGATCCAATTTCTCTTCTTTCAAAGTTTGTATCGCACAAAAGCTTTAAAGTTGGTAACTGCAGTGCCTTTACACACCATGTAGACAAGATACACTCAGGGCTGGACCTCAGCAAGTCCAAATATGGTGGTCCTAACAGGTAGATGTCACAGCCTTCTATGGATGTTGTGATTATAAATTGAGGTCACACAAGTGGTGGATAGCAAACCACATTTTTCACTTGTAGCTATACTTAATTAATTAGTTTTTGTTATTAAAATATGTATAGAAAACTGAAATAAAAACCTAAAGACTTTTCAATTCAATTGTCAACTCTCAGCTAATAATTGCTACTGAAAACTAATCCTGAGTGCTGGTTTAGTTTCACTGTTTATTAACACCATAGTCAAAAAACTTTTACATAATACAGCTACCAGACAATTTGACCACTTCAACTATGCTTGTACAGTAACAGACATGTGAAGGAAGGGAAATAGAAAAAAATTAAATTGCACATTCATGTCATCCTTGCTGACATCCTTAAAATAATCGACTAACAATGCAGTTCTCTCATAATGCTTTAACACATAGGGTGTCTGAAGTCTAAATCACAAGCTATTCCTTCATTTATGCACTCCTTCCCTATTTGCCCAGTCACAGTTTCATTCATTACATGCACACTTTTTTTAATTATTATTATTATTATTTTATTTTTTTTGCTCAGCCTGTAACTCAGCAAGATGTTTTTCCAAAATGAAATCTACAGTTTATCTTCATTCTTTTAATATGGATAACTTTGATTCTGCTTCGGAGCAATATGCAGGCTATGCAGGGGGGAGGGGAGCTCAAGAAAGGCCCACCACTGCAACTCTGTGTTATTTCCCCTCTAATCGCCTGCTGAAAAATATTTTTGTACCACAGAGTTTAAATTGCACACAGAATTTTTTGTCGACAAAATAGTTACGGAATAAATGCGCACCTGCGTAACTGCCCCTTTTTCACGTGCAACGCTGACGTTTGCTTGACTTGGATTCACATGACTAAATGCATTCCTCATTTACCACGCTTGCGGTCGTGCCTTGGACATACGGCTTATGACGTAAGCACTCTGTTAACGCTCACGCAATAAAAATATTGCTGATGGTGCGGAACAATCATGAATACCGAGTTTGACCAGACCCTTACCTCGCTTGCGTACGTAAAGGGTCTGGCCTGATGAGACTACCAAATTACCTGGTTATAGTGTCTTCAGGTAGTGGCGTAAAAAAACGTAAACGTAATTTAGGCACGCGTCAAAAGGCGCCATGACGTGCTAGAAATTTCGTATTAGAACCGTCATTATTATTTGGTACCAGTTGCAACTAGTTATTGGTTTGTGATGTAATCTATTAGGTAGCTTGTATTTGAAGTTACCAAATAATATACAACAGTGTAATGTTGCATTTCAATGACAGGCAAATGACTGTAGGTTCTCCACTCATAAAGTATTACAGTTGTACCACCTTGCTTCCAAATGATACTTAATCATAAATATGTTTGTAGTTTTTTGCTCCACTCCTCTAAAAGCAGCTCAAAACCATCACTATACCTTCCTCTGTTGTAGCTATTCCTCTTCTCAAATTGCTTCAATCTATTTTAAACATTGTGAGAGCCTACACTTAACGAATTATCAAGTATTGAATTGCTGCATGGCACTTAAAAATTTTTTTTGCTCCCACTCAAACAAAACTACTGAAAAAAATTAGAACTTGTAATAAAGGGGACATATTATTGCAACGTACATAGTTCAATACGCCTAAAATCTTAGGTCATCTACGTTTATGAACAGTCACATTATACTACGACCATTAGAACTTAATAACTGAGGTATTATTTTACCTTTACATACATACATACATACATACATACATACATACACACATACATACACACATACATACATACCCAATATTCTTCTACTTTCAGAAGTCGCAGTTTTCACAATTCAAATTCCACTTGTAGCTTCCTGTTAAAGTATAATCTAACTGAAATATCACTATAAAACCAAGAAAAGCTGTACTGCTTGCTTAATTAGCTACAAGTTACTGCATACCCACACTCTTCTTAAGGAACGCTGTGTCCCAAGGAAAATGGTGGTTGCTTACTTGAATATCGCTTTTATACAAACGCGCGTACCTTTGAACATTTCCGGTGTCAAGCCCCCACAAAGTATAGAAAATTGGTTTGGCTAAAAACGAAGTTAGTTAGGGGGAGCCCAGCCTCTTCTAAGGGGGGGGGGGGGGAGTCAGGTAACAGGCCTATAAACGGTTTTGTTCCCCACAGCAACGTAAGTTGAAGTCCAATCAGATCACAGCGCGGTTATAAGCTAAGCGGCGCGAATGGAGTGAGCAGGCAGGAATACGCCTACGCGCAGGGAGTAACTCGCTTGGATGTAAAGACTACCCCAATCGTAAATCCCACCAATCTGTTTATGCGACATAATTTGCCGATTCAACAAGAACAAATCGGGGTGCAGTCTTGTTACCCGACCTCCTCTCCCACTAGGGTATGAGGTTAAGCTCCGCCCAGCTAGAACGGATTTATTAGCGCTGGAGTAAGGATAAGAATTATGTATAGGAGGTCCATTTGATCCGAATCTTTAGGGCAGTTTCAGAATAACTTCGCATACAAAAATACGCACATGGCTATATAATACCAAAAAAAAAATAGTGTATGTCCTTAAATAGCCATAAAAAACTTGTAGTATAAGTGCAGCTTAGTGATGTAAAGGCTGTTTGAATTATTTTATTCCACCTTGCTATTGCAATCCAATGCTAATACTTACCTATGTCTACACAGCTGGATGTTATTGTTGCCATTATTAGCTTTTATTGAGTGCAGCATTTATCTTCAGAGAAAATGAATTTTTCAGGTTTTGAAAATTTTATTTATTTTCTATAACCCATTATAAACTAGCCTAATTTTGACCAGCTATTTTTTTCTTCTTAGAATAGAAAACAGAGACCGACCAGACAAATAACACAGATGGATCAGAAAATCTGGCAGAGAGTCAAAAATCAAGTACCATAACTCTCACATGTGTGACAGTTAGTGACCAGAAAGAAGTCTTCAGGGATACCAATTAGATTAGTAGATATATTGAAATCTACTAAGAAAGGAACTATTTCATATCCATTCTTATTATTACACTGTTAAAAATGGGGTGCATGGGAGTGTAGTAATAAGAATGGATATGAAATGTTCTACTACACCCCTATCAGAGCTCATAATGCACCAAATATGGTGTTATTGATACTCTACCAATGGGGTGTTGTGATACTCCCTTAAACTAGCTACTACAACACTCCAAATGGCGTTCGCAATACTCGCTTTGTAGCCATATATTTTAGTGTATAAAATTTATTCCAGTAATCAGCAAATGCAATTAATATTGGTCGGTGATGTGACATTGTATCTGTGTGATAGGTGAAGAATTAGCTAACTGTTCATGAATGAATGATGCTCAGGAATTCTTCATACAGCCAGGATGATTAGAACTGTTCATTACTCATGTCAGCAGTGACCTACAAACAGCAACAATAAAGAACAACAAAACATAATGGTAATTGACTTTGGACCAGTGTTGGGTTAAGCCCTGTAATTAAGAACTTAAGTCCAAGCTCAAGTCTTTATAGATTTTTAGAGCTTAAGGGTGCTGGGACAACTCCCACGCAAATATTCACAATAATTGGATTTTGGTTGCTAGGGATTACTAACTTTTTTCTTGGTGTTTGTAGAGCTCCAACTAAGGGTGGATCCTAAAGAGTACTGCTAATGGACTAACTAAATAAAAAGAACGGGCCTTGGGAGCTTGTTTCGTTCAAGTTACGAGCTCCTCAGCTTCAAGTATATAATCCACAACTCCTCCGCGGGTGCCGTCGCTGACGAGCCCATTCTTCGTATACTGCTACATTTGTTGATTGTCTTCAAAACCTTCGTTGTACTTTTTTCTCAATTCTGCTTTGTTTTGTCTAGTTGACTGTGCTAATTTGATCCTCGCGGCAGCGCACCCGAATTTTTTTCTTTCAAAAAATATCGCAACGAACATTTTGTAGCTAAGGTCATAGTCAGCCTGTGTACGAAATTTGGAGTCTTTTCTACTCGTAGTTTCTGAGAAGAAACACAAAATAGACTCCAGGACTAAAAATTAATCCACGCGATCTTTTGGCAGAGACTTGATTGCATTCAAACCACACCCACTACAGATTCAATTGATTCCGCGGGAAAGTGAGTTCCAGGTGCTCTTTAACTTTCGGGGCCTACCTGTTAGCAAACCAGTTTTCTGGCCGCCTCTCCTTCTCGATGATAAGCCCTACTGAAACGAGTGTGAGGAGATTATTGTAGTCTTGTTAATAGTGTTTTTCTCGGCATGGTCAGGTAAGGGAAGCCTTTTATCAAGCTAGCTAGATGCATATTCAGTGTGTGTATGCACCTGTAATAGATTAGTGAACCATTTTTGCTGCTGGAAAACTCTACAGTTTCAGTTTGTGTACAGTTTTCTGTACTTAGCTATTCACTTCATTTGTTTATTCATCCTTACTTAGCTAGCTAGATCACAAAATATTCATCTAGCTATATTTAGCTGGCTATTTCAAAATATTTTTTATATAAAATAAGTATCATTATAATATATATTATATACATTCATAAAAATTATCACTGGTCATCACAATACTGTAAAAAAAAAAATGAGTGATATATCAGGCAGAAGTTTTGCACAAGAATAAAAAATTAAAATAATGGAGTCATTAGTCATGGAGTCATTAGTGAGGTATTATTTACCTGTCAAGGCTTGGAGACAATCTGGGAGCCAGTGTCTGCTCTAGGGAGAAACAATACTGATAAAGTAAGCCAAGAAATACAATATCAAACAGCTGCGCTCTTTACAACTTATAGCGGGGGCGGGACCTCGGTTAGTTTTATCAATTGGTGGGCGGGACGCTTTGAATTACCCGCGCTAGCTAAGTTATATAGCGCCGGTCGTTTTTACTATTGCGAGCAAGGCGGATTTTTGTGGTTATTTGTAGTGCGTGCGGGTGCGCGCGCGTTGCTATGTCCCAGCACCCTTAAGCTCAAGCCCATCAATTTCAAATCAGACTTAAGTCCAAGCTCAAGTCTTTATTTAAAGGCTTAAGTCCAAGCTCAAGCACTATTCAGAAGTTGAAGTTCTTTATTATTGAAAGAACATTGAAAATTACATAATTCAATAAACAAAAAGGAAATGACTTTATTAATCATTTTATTGTGCAAGAACATTGAAAATTACATAGCGCAAGACCTCATTTATCGGACCAAGTTTGCCCCACGAACCATAACTCATTAGCTGAACGATTTAAAAATTTATTGTTTCGACCAATCATGAGGTTATTTCATATTCTTGCAATACTCATATTTTTTAAATACAATTTGCAGGTCGCTGTGCAGAGGCAGTGCAGAAGCAGTCAGGCCTAATTATAGCCCAGGACCACCAAATATCGCCCGTCATGGTGTCCAATGCATCGGTTATAGGCCGGCGAACAAACATTCAACCCTAACTCACTCCCATCGCAACAACACTATTTAAATATCACCACACACGACTATCCTTTACCAAATTTATTCCATAGAATTCTTATGTCACATTTTTATGTCGTACTTAATTTCCTATAGGAATAGTCCTTGCAAATTAGCGTACAAAGTGTAACGGTAGTGGTAAAAAAAAAGTTTTTCTGTTCAACCTATGACCATACTTAGCTTCAACTAAATTGCCCATTTACTTTCAATTGTTTCTGATTGAAGGTGGGGGGGGGGGGGGG
>WLWD01005428.1_pt1 | contig 25658 bp, 16 predicted proteins | sample 6712731 | NCBI WGS metagenome assembly WLWD01 (sample SAMN12718690, study PRJNA576275) | sponge metagenome | isolation source: marine sponge | host: Mycale hentscheli | place: New Zealand: South Island, Marlborough, Capsize Point | collected 2014-11-01 | reverse complement strand
TGGTCTACAAACTATGTCTGTGTTGAGATGTGACTGGGAGGGAGAAGTAGTAGTGATGGAGTGCACACAAAATGGAGACTGGAACTCTATCAACCAGCAAAAGGGTGTGTGTAATGCTGACTCTACTCCACAGATAATAAATAACTTATATTTTAGTACAAGTAAGTATACAAAAACAAAAAATAGCATCTTCATTATTGCATTAAAATCATCATGTAGCCATTAGCATTTGTATGCTACATACCTGATCAATACACCTAATCTAAGAATGCTTTTGAATTAGTGATGTTTCAATAAGTATTAAAACATAATAAAATATTTTAGCTAATATTTTGATGAACAAGCGATTACAATTTGTGTCATTTTAATTATTTGTAGGTCATGTATCTTCCTTCAGTGATCTCAATGGTACTATCACTACAATATACACTATGGTACAGTTCTTATAATTAAGTTATAGTATTAATTACAAGTATATTTTCTTTATAGTCTAGTAGTGACAACAAACAATTCCAATATTCAGTATTATACTCTAATACTGCTTTGATAATTTATGGAGTCTCTTTCTTATTGATTGTGGTAATGTGCTCATGCATTTTTATCTTCTGTGGAGTCAAACACATTACTCACAAATACATTAAACAAGAAAATTCTTCAAATGTGAGAGTAGAAGCAATATGTGAAGATTTGGAACTACCGGAAGTGAACACTGGAATGGTAATAAAGCCAAACATAGCTTATGAGGATGTGAAGCTTATTTAGTTGTGTTATTGTGGGTTAAAGTAAAATGACATCAAGCTGGATTGACTAACTTCTGAATAATATTGCCTTCAAAAACCAATCGATAGTAACTTACAAACTACTTCTTATGATACTTAGTTTGCATGCTTATGTTGTTAAAAAAATAGTGAAGTCTAAATTCATTCAACAGAGTTCACAATTGCCATGTGAAGTCCTGTAAACTATCACTCATTTTGGAAAAATGAAAAGAATGTAAAGTAATTTATTCTAGAAAAACATTTTTATTTAATCTATGCTATTTGATCTTTACTTATAGTTGTCCTTGTTATTATGATGTAGTTCAGTGGAACGAAAAATAATAGTATACAATTATGTACATACTACACATATTATTGAATCAAGGAACATTTTGTAATTTCGTTCTTTTAGTTTATAATTATAAAATGAGCAAATGAAACCACTTTTGGAGAGTGATCACATAGGAAAATGAGACACAGTCATAATTATCAGTATCCAACAACAGTTGTCTATCTGCCTGTCTGTCTGTCTGTCTGTCTGTCTGACTGTCAGTCTTGTGGGGACCCGCCCCACATATTTTTAATGATTAGCTCCTGCCCTTGTGGTTCGGTGTTAAGTTTTTGAGTTGTTAAGTTTGACTGTTCAGTGTATGTGTGTATGCTAATTATAATTTTTACATTAAAATCATTAAATTGAAAATTGGTGGCAGCAATTTGCTATACCAGTTGTGCGGGAATCGCGGCAGGGATTAGCGAGCCCTCACAAGTCTGTCTGTCTGTTTGTCTGTCAATCTGACTGTCAGTCTGTCTGTCTGTTTGTCTGTCAATCTGACTGACAGTCTGTCTGTCTGTTTGTCAGTCTGACTATCAGTCTGTCTGTCTGTTTGTCAGTCAGTCTGACTGTCAATCTGTCAGTCTGTTTGTCTGTCAGTCTGTCTGTTTGTCTGTCAGTCTGACTGTCAGCCAGTCTGTCAGTCAGTCTGTCAATCTGACTGTCAGTCTGTCTGTCTGTTTGTCTGTCTATGTGCTTATGTATCTTTAATGATTCCCAAAGTTTGATGATGTTTTCCTTGAAATATAATGTTATTTTGGAACTCTTCCTAAACATTTTTTATTATGGTATACTATAGTCAGCATTTTAAGTTATCCATCTATACGATCACTAGCATGTTATTTCATAATTAATAGTTCACAAGTTTGTAAATTTTGGATCTTAATCTGATATGCATACATACATACACACATACATAACATAACATATGCATACATGAATTCATACATACCTACATACATACATACACACATACATAACATAACATTTACATACATAAATTCATACATACATACATACATACATACTTACATACATACATACATACATACATACATACATACATACATACACTATAGAGTTGTCACCTCATTCCAATATTTGGCGAGCGAGCGTAGCGAGCGAGACACTTACAGGGGTAACACAATTGGGATGTTTGTTTGTTGGCGAGCGAGTGAAGCGAGCGAGACAGTAATAGGGGTGGATAATGCAAAATCGGGTATATGTTATATATATGTATGTATGTATGGATGGTACGTATGCTCTTTAAACGCGCGCGCGGGGAACTTTTTTCTCCTAAAAACACGGCTATTTAGGCTTGACTCCAGTTTATTCTGAAACTACAAGACACATAAAGTTGATTCGACAGGTTACTATGGCATTGAAGACCCTTTTCCACACTTAATTTCAAAACTTCGCCGTTTTATGGGGGGATACGGAGTGCCGGTTGTTGGTTGTCAAGAGCCGTTCGTAGTCAGAATGCCGTAGTATTAATGCTATGGAAACTACTTCTCGAGGGAAGCTGAGATAAGTACGCAATTCCATATTTGTTAGCTAAATATGCAAAATTAACTCTGGCCTTTCTGTTTTGTAGCTAAGAGCTAGTCAACAGTGACTGGTAATTCAAATACCTGTAGTCAGATTGGCTCAAATTTGGTACTACAAAAGTTACCACTGCTCAAGAAAATGAGGTAAGAAAGTAATTTTGTATTTGTGTGCTAAAATTGATTGTCTTTTGTTTTTGTAGGTGAGAGCTTGTTGTCAAGAATTCAAGGTAATTCAGATGGTCAAAGTAACTTCAATTTGATATTACAGAAGTTATCAATACTCAAGAATGATGTAAGTAGTAATTCCATATTTGTTGGATAAAATTACAAATAATAACACTGGTTTATTTTTATCGTAGCTGAGAGCTTGTTCAAGAGTTACTGGTGATTGAGATTATCAGAATGGTTGATGTTTGATACTACAAAAGTTACCATTAATCAGGTAAGTGAGTGATTTTGTATTTGTTTGCTGAAATAAAATGTCATAACTGTTATTATAGTTTGCATGAAGTAAGCTAAAAATAGTAACACTTTATGTTACCTAACTATCAGGCTCGCTCGCCATTTGTGCTCAAGCACACCACTAGTTGGCGAGCGAGCGTAGCGAGCGAGACAGTATTAGGGGTGGATAATGCAAAATCGGGTATATGTTATATATATATATATATGTATGTATGTATGGATGGTACGTATGCTCTTTAAACGCGCGCGCGGGGAACTTTTTCTCCTAAAACACGGCTATTTAGGCTTGACTCCAGTTTATTCTGAAACTACAGCATTAAGCAAACCTTACTTTATACTTAAGCTCCAAAGTATGAGAAAATTCCTGCTAAAATGCTTGTTTTCAAGACACAAAAAGTTGATTCGACAGGTTACTATGGCATTGAAGACCCTTTTCCAGACTTAATTTCAAAACTTCGCCGTTTTATGGGGGGATACGAGAGTGCCGGTTGTTGGTTGTCAAGAGCCGTTGGTAGTCAGAATGCCGTAGTATTAATGCTATGGAAGCTACTACTTCTCGAGGGAAGCTGAGATAAGTACGCAATTCCATATTTGTTAGCTAAATATGCAAAATTAACTCTGGCCTTTTTTTTTTGTAGCTAAGAGCTAGTCAACAGTGACTGGTAAATTCAAATAGTCAGATTGGCTCAAATTTGGTACTACAAAAGTTACCACTGCTCAAGAAAATGAGGTAAGAAAGTAATTTGTATTTGTGTGCTAAAATTGATTGTCTTTTGTTTTTGTAGGTGAGAGCTTGTTGTCAAGAATTCAAGGTAATTCAGATGGTCAAAGTAACTTCAATTTGATACTACAGAAGTTATCAATACTCGAGAATGATGTAAGTAGTAATTCCATATTGTTGGCTAAAATTACAAATAATAACACTGGTTTATTTTTTATCGTAGCTGAGAGCTTGTTCAAGAGTTACTGGTGATTGAGATTATCAGAATGGTTGATGTTTGATACTACAAAAGTTACCATTAATAAGGTAAGAGAGTGATTTTGTATTTGTTTGCTGAAATAAAATGTCATAACTGCTATTATAGTGTTTGCATGAAGTAAGCTAAAACATAGTAACATTTTATGTTACCTAACTATCAGGCTCGCTCGCCATTTGTGCTCAAGCACACCACTAGTTTACATATATATGGACGTACGTATGTCATTTTGTACTTTGACCCTCCGTATTTTGTGTTCGCTCCGCGTTCGACCCCGTCCCAAACTTCACTAAACAGAATCCTCCGGTTTAGCGACCATTACCCGTATCACCTTAGCAATTGAATTGTTTACCGCTTTGAATTCTTTTGCGGGTGCAGTTAAAACTCAAAAACTTATGGGAGCTCCATTTCTGTTCGAGTTAGTGGCGGTGGTAAGTTAATACGCTATTTGTCACAGTTATAAGCCCTACTCAACAGCATTTACTTGAAAATTCATTGTCCACTAGACGAACCACGAAGGTATGTCTTGCGTAGGCATGTTCAGTTGTGTGAAAGTATTGGGCGTTACAACACTATTAAGAATATCACGAAGAAAACTTTAAATAACGTGATTTGATTTTGTTGCTTCTCAAACAGTTGCGGGAGCGGTTTCTATGGCATTGAATCCCCTTTACCGCATACGTAATTTAAAAACTCGACTTTATTTTAGTAGCGTTTACGGCTCGCTCGCCATTTGTGCTCAAGCACACTACTAGTACTATTGAGAATAATACATTTGTAATATTGATATGTCATGCATAAGTTGACAATACTATACATGTGAAATAAAAAAAAGTGTATAATATAAATCAAATGTCAACAGAAAGAACTGTGTGTCTGCAAAATGTTTTAAAAAGACTGAAAGCTGTATACTGGCTATATATGTGAGTAAACTATGTTTGGTGGATCTAGCTACAATACAACATCTTCATAAGCCAAGTTTGGTTTCATCGCTACATTAGTTGGTTTCTCTGACAAATCTATTTCTTCATATATTGGATCCAATGTCTCTTCTGAATGCTGGCTCAAGTGTTTAGTATGGAGTGATGCGATTGGACTTAAAATTTTTACAATGATGTTTGTACCCACAGGCAAATCCCAGGATAAACACAACCGAGCAAAGTACAATGATTAACGCCACCACTGTCAGACCGTAAATTATTATTGCCGTGGTTGATGATAAATAAGTGTAAATGGTTTCTTTGTTTTCTGAGATAGTCTAGATATTAAAAAGATACATTAAGAGTTGATAAATATGTTTTGTACTATACCTTTGTAAGTGACGTAGAAGTTGAGAGATTTTCAGCAGAAAATGTGCCTTCAAGTAAATTATGAGTGACAATGCCACTCAATAAACTCTTTTATTGAGCACTACAACTGTTGAAGCCATGACTGAAATAATCTTCTTTGATTTGTATACTTTATTTATTTCATGTTATTTCACTTACTTTATTTCCTTTCCCTATCTTTATTTCTTTTCTGCCTTCAGTTTCCTCGTCGATGTCTTCGTCAGCGTTCTCGTCGTCAATTATCGCTCTTCATGACTTCGAGCTATTTATATCGCCCTTCATTACCTCGAACTATTCATCACGCATACCCCCTAACATATAAACAGTTGTCATAGTTCAAGTTTTTAGTTCTCGCTTGTCATTCTTAGTCATCTATTGTCTCACCCTTGTTTTACAGCCAAAGAACTCATCCAAGGTAGTCAAACAGTTTTTATATCACCGATATTACTTATATCATATTTAAACTGTCTATTTTTGGTTTCATCTTTTACTTGTAAGGACTACAGTCCTATTTCACTTAGTGCTCTCGGTGCCTTTGGCATATGTTCTTTATAATTCATAATTAAACATTTTAGTTATTTATTCAGTAAAGAACTGACTCAGAAGGTGACACCAGTGGTTGGGAGTTACGCCCCAGTTAATGAGAGTAGCATCAGCTCGCCCAGCAACTTGGTTGGGAAAGAGTATCTTGGTTTGGGTATTAGCCATTCCGCAACCTAACATTTTTTGGTCCTTCGAGCCGGATACTTCAACAAAGAACTGTCGTACTCATATTCGTTTTGGTATTTTCACTACTTGTGAATTTAAACTTGTTTCTTTCTATTTTTAGATGGAACTACTCAAACGCAAGCGTGGTGGTTTTACTGGAGCCATCACAAGGGTCTTTAACAAGGGTACACTTACCCAAGAAGAAGACTATTCTTCACTCAACCTTGGACAACTGGAGCGCCAAGTTGAGTCTATCCGCTCTGCCGATGCTTCCTATAGGAAATTGCACGACGAGCTACTTGAAACTTTCGCCAATGACGTCAACTACGACGAAGAATCTGACAATTTGGAACAGCACGAAGAGTCCGTGGAGAAAGCTCTTAGTGTAGTTCACCAGTTGATTGCTGTTTTCAAGGTCCATTCAAATTCAATTCAAATTTTGGCCAAACTGGATTCACTAGAACGTCAAATGAAGGATCAACCTGAGAAATCATTTCAGTCAGTGATTTCCAAACTTCAGGAACGATATGAAGCAGTGGAGGATATCTTGAGGGATTCTACTATTCCTTTAACTCATATCATTAGACGGTTGGTTTTAGACCTTGAACCTCGGATTTTAAATATATGTTCTATAGATAAATCGACTACTACTCTGGATTTGGATGCTTCAAGTGCATCCAGTTCTACTCAATCTCATGTGAAACTACCCAAGCTGACACTTCCTACCTTTCAGGGAGATCCATTGAATTGGGCAGCATTCTGGGAGAGATTTGATTCTGCTGTGCACTCAAATTCAAACTTGGATAAGGCAAGCAAACTCACCTACTTAAGAGAAGCAATAAAAGATTCTAAAGTCGTACCTCTTCTTCATCGAGCAACTTCATCTGAAACTCAGTATGATGATTTGGTTCAAATGCTGGTTGAGAGATATGATCAAAAAAGATTGGTACATCAAACTTATGCCCTATCTTTGATAGAATCCTCTTCTATCAAGCAAGGTACCCATGATGAATTGTGTATGTTCATAGATACTATAGATCATAATATAAGTTGCCTGAAAGATGCTAAACAATATGACTTAGGGGCGTTTCTAACATCTGTTCTTACAACCAAATTAAATAAGAAACTTCAGGAGTCTTGGCTTACTTACAGTAAAGATTATAAGAAGGTACCAGATGTTGCAGTTTTCTTGGCATTTCTAAAAAACAAAATGCAAACTACCCCAATGACAACCATTTCAGTTTCTAAGCTTGAGGTTAAATCTGAGTGTAACCAGGTTAAAAAACATAAAGCCTCTGTAAATGCCTCACAACCTGCCAACTCAAGGTCTCATTGCTCTGTATGCAAAGGAAATTCTCATCCTCTGTATTTATGTCCAACTTTTAAATCAATGAGTGTTGAAAACAGAAAGACACAAGCTCACTCCTCAAAGGCCTGTTTTAACTGTTTACATTATGGACATTCCTTAAAAGAATGCAAGAATACTGGTCGTTGTAAAAAATGCTCTAAATCTCACCATACAATGTTACATAGAGAACAAACAAGCAATAACAATGTTGAAACCAACACAATTGTTAATTCTACTGAAGTTCCAATTGAGCACATCAAACCTCAAGGAGAGATCCAATCTTCATTGTCCATGACCAGTCAAGTCATTCTAAAAGGCCCATCTGGCAAGCAAATTGTGGTTAGAGCCCTTCTAGACTCTGGAGCAGGACTTTCTCTGGTGTCTCAACGAATAGTGAAACAACTTCAACTGCCGAAATCTTATCACAGCATCTCTATATCAGGAGCCATGGGAGCACACGTGGGATCTATATCACATATAGTCAACTTAACTATTGTTCACAAAAACTCTAAACAATTTAAACTAAATTTCGAAGCTGCAGTGGTCTCTAAAGTAACATGTGATTTGCCATCAGTTGATGCAACTCACCTCAGAAACTTACCTCATTTGAAGAATCTTGACTTGGCAGATCCATTGTTCTTTCAATCTGGCAAAGTAGATTTGTTGCTAGGTTGTAATATATACCAAGATTTGGTACTTCCAGGTATAAGAAAGGGTCAACAAGACCAACCTGTTGCCAAGGATACTGTCTTTGGCTGGGCAATTCTTGGTCGCTACAATCGAAATGATTCATTGCGAGACTTTACTTCAAGCTCAGCATTTCATGTCATTCCGAGTCCAAACACAGATGCTCTTCTGCAACGCTTCTGGGAAATTGAAGAAGTCTCAGAAAACTCCCATTCACTTACCCATGAAGAAAGTATCTCTATTGACCATTACAATACTACTCATGTATTTTCTGTAGGTCGATACAAAGTGACTCTTCCCAGAAAGCCAGATGCTCCAAAACTCGGAAACTCTAGAGCTCAGGCATTGCAACGGTTTTTTTCCAATGAGAAGTCTCTCATCAGGAGAGGTAACTGGGAAGCCTTTCAGCAAGTTGTTCAAGAGTATTTGGATCTTGGCCATGCTAAGTTAGTTCCTATTCCAGCTCTTCAACTCTCTTCCGAAGAATCCTATTACATGCCAATGCATGGTGTTGTGAAGGAAAGTAGTTCTACCACAAAGCTCAGAGTAGTTTTTGATGCCAGTGCTAAGACCACTTCTGGTTCTTCTTTCAATGACACTCTCATAGTAGGTCCCACATTGTATCCCAATATATGTGATATTCTCATAAGATTTAGGACCTATCCAGTGGCTGTTTCCTCCGATATAAGCAAAATGTATCGTGCTGTAGAGCTCTGTGAAGCAGATCAAAACTTTCATCGCTTTCTTTGGAGACCAGACACCGTGTCTGAAGTGAAGGATTATCAAATGACTAGAGTGACATTTGGTGTCGCCTCATCTCCATTCGTAGCAATCCAATCACTTCAACAAACTGCTCATGATTTTGGTGATTCATTTCCACTAGCTAAACCACATGTTTTCTCTTCTATGTATGTAGATGACTGTTTGGCAGGTGCAAACACTCCTGAAGAAGCTATAGATCTATACTCGCAACTTCGTGAACTCCTTGGTAAAGGTGGATTTGATCTCCGCAAGTGGAGAAGCAGTTCTAAAGAAGTTTTGGATGCTATTGATCCATCCCTGCATGAGCCTACTCCAGTCAAAACTCTGTCAGACAATACTACAGTGCAGCATGCTAAGGCTCTAGGTTTGGCTTGGGATTCCACTGCTGACACACTGTATGTAAGTGTTGGAATAATTAATTCCCATAGCTCCACAAAGAGAGAGGTTATTAGTGACATTGCACGCACCTTTGATATACTTGGGTGGATGGCTCCTGCGATTGTTGTCATGAAAATTCTCTTTCAGCGTTTATGGGAGCTCAAACTTGGCTGGGACGAGGAAATTCCATCTGATCTCCAGGAGCATCATCAACAATGGAAAGCGCAACTTCCTTTGTTGAAAGACAAACCCTTTAATAGGTGCTACTTCAGAACTTTATCTGTCAAGGAATCAGTCGAACTTCATGGTTTTTGCGATGCTTCTGAAGCTGCTTACTCTGCTGTTGTTTACGTTCGTGCAACGTATTCAAATGGACCGCCCACTGTAGTATTAGTAACTGCAAAGACTAAGGTTGCACCACTAAAGAAGCTGTCTATACCCAGGTTAGAACTTTGTGGTGCTCACTTGTTGGCTAAGCTACTTAATTCTGTCAGACTTGCTATGGGAATTAGCTTAGATTCTGTATTTGCTTGGTGTGATAGCACCATAGTTTTGCACTGGTTGGATGGTAGTCCCCGTCGCTTTAAAACGTTTGTGGGAAATAGAATTTCTAACATTTTAACTTTGTTTCCTTCTAGTGTTTGGCATCATGTTCCCACAACTTCTAATCCAGCTGATTGTGCTTCTAGAGGTCTTCTTCCACAAGAGTTATTGACCCATGATCTCTGGTGGAACGGTCCAAAATGGCTTCATTCAGATCCCATTGATTGGCCTTCTCAACCAATGTCACCTCCTGTAGCATGTACTTCAGAGCTCAAAACTGTTTGCACTGTCACTTTGAATTCTGTACATTGGATTGAAGGAAGGTTTAGCAATTATAATCGGTTATTACGAGTTAATGCTTGGATTCACCGATTCATCTCCAACTTGAAGCTCAAAAGACTTCACAAATCAATCAACATGCATTCAAGATTGTCAGTTTCAGAGCTGAATTCTTCAGAAGCACACTTATTTTCTTTAGCCCAAAACCGTCATTTCCATGATGAGCTTTTGCAACTCTGTCATGACAAACCGATCAAAGCAAATTCACGTCTTATATCTCTTAATCCATTCATTGACAAAGATTACCTGCTGAGAGTAGGCGGTCGTCTCTCAAATTCATCTCTGTCGTTCGATCAAAAACATCCTGTCATTCTTCCTAACAATGATATACTGACCGGTTTATTAGTTTCTAACTTACATGTTTCTTTGTGTCATTGTGGTCCTTCTCTCCTTATCAGTTCTGTAGGTTCAAGAATCCACATCATAGGAGTCAGACGACTGGTACGAGACATTTGCCGGAGATGTGTCACTTGCAGGCGTTCAACAGCCAAGGCTCAAAAACAGCAAATGGGTCAACTTCCTAAGGCCAGAGTGATTCCAAGTCCTCCATTCACAATAACTGGATCAGACTTTGCTGGGCCTTTCTCATTGAAGAAGGGTCACACTAGGAAACCTGTTATTATTAAAGCTTATTTGTGTATATTTGTTTGCTTTAGCACAAAGGCTACTCATCTGGAATGTGTGTCAGATCTGTCTACGGAGGCTTTTCTTGCAGCGTTCAAACGTTTCATTGCTAGACGTGGTCTTCCACAGGAAATATTTAGTGATAATGGGTCCAATTTCAAAGGTGCTCACAATGATCTCCAGAAATTTTATCAGGAGTTGTCCTCGAAACCTACTAAAGATTCGGTTCACCAATATTTACTGAACCATCGAATCAAGTGGAACTTCTCTCCTGAAAGAGCACCACATTTTGGAGGACTATGGGAGGCTGCAGTGAAGTCAGCTAAATTGCACCTTCGTCGCATCATAGGTCAACAAATTCTTAATTTTGAAGAATTTTCTACTGTTTTGTGTCAGATAGAAAGCTGTTTGAACAGTCGTCCTCTTCTGTCACTTTCAAGTCATGCAGACGATGCTATTGATGTCCTGACGCCTGGACATTTCTTAATTGGGAGGCCCTTAAATGCCTTGCCTGAAGCTGATTTGACCGAAGTTCATTCTCCCCTCAAACGTTGGATGCTAGTCCAAAACATTTCTCAACACTGGTGGCGACGATGGTCGAAAGAATATCTTCAGCAATTACAGCGATTGTCAAAGTGGCAACTTCCTATGCAAAATTTGACCATTGGTGACATTGTTATCATCCTTGAAGACAATCAATTTCGTAATCATTGGCCTCTTGGTAGAATCGTTTCAGTCTATCCTGGAAAAGATGGGAAAGTTCGTGTGGCTAGTGTTCGTACTTCTACTTCTATATACAAGCGTCCAATAACCAAACTCGCACTTATTCTGTCAGAGGAGTCTGAAAAGGACAGTCGTCCTTTGGCGGGCGGCATGTTGAAGCCATGACTGAAATAATCTTCTTTGATTTGTATACTTTATTTATTTCATGTTATTTCACTTACTTTATTTCCTTTCCCTATCTTTATTTCTTTTCTGCCTTCAGTTTCCTCGTCGATGTCTTCGTCAGCGTTCTCGTCGTCAATTATCGCTCTTCATGACTTCGAGCTATTTATATCGCCCTTCATTACCTCGAACTATTCATCACGCATATCCCCTAACATATAAACAGTTGTCATAGTTCAAGTTTTTAGTTCTCGCTTGTCATTCTTAGTCATCTATTGTCTCACCCTTGTTTTACAGCCAAAGAACTCATCCAAGGTAGTCAAACAGTTTTTATATCACCGATATTACTTATATCATATTTAAACTGTCTATTTTTGGTTTCATCTTTTACTTGTAAGGACTACAGTCCTATTTCACTTAGTGCTCTCGGTGCCTTTGGCATATGTTCTTTATAATTCATAATTAAACATTTTAGTTATTTATTCAGTAAAGAACTGACTCAGAAGGTGACACCAGTGGTTGGGAGTTACGCCCCAGTTAATGAGAGTAGCATCAGCTCGCCCAGCAACTTGGTTGGGAAAGAGTATCTTGGTTTGGGTATTAGCCATTCCGCAACACCCAAACCAAGATACTCTTTCCCAACCAAGTTGCTGGGCGAGCTGATGCTACTCTCATTAACTGGGGCGTAACTCCCAACCACTGGTGTCACCTTCTGAGTCAGTTCTTTACTGAATAAATAACTAAAATGTTTAATTATGAATTATAAAGAACATATGCCAAAGGCACCGAGAGCACTAAGTGAAATAGGACTGTAGTCCTTACAAGTAAAAGATGAAACCAAAAATAGACAGTTTAAATATGATATAAGTAATATCGGTGATATAAAAACTGTTTGACTACCTTGGATGAGTTCTTTGGCTGTAAAAACAAGGGTGAGACAATAGATGACTAAGAATGACAAGCGAGAACTAAAAACTTGAACTATGACAACTGTTTATATGTTAGGGGATATGCGTGATGAATAGTTCGAGGTAATGAAGGGCGATATAAATAGCTCGAAGTCATGAAGAGCGATAATTGACGACGAGAACGCTGACGAAGACATCGACGAGGAAACTGAAGGCAGAAAAGAAATAAAGATAGGGAAAGGAAATAAAGTAAGTGAAATAACATGAAATAAATAAAGTATACAAATCAAAGAAGATTATTTCAGTCATGGCTTCAACAACAACTTTATTCCTTAATCTAAAAACCTATAAGATATACTTAAAATCTGGCTAGCTATGTATAATCCTTAGAAATTAGCATAAACTTCATTTGCTGAAGACAAATTGTTAAGTTGACAATACTATACATGTGAAATAAAAAAAGTGTATAATAAACTCTAATATATAAGGATATAATAATATAAATCAAATGTCAACAGAAAGAACTGTCACCATGCAAAAAGTGTGATATATACACTAGTGTATAACAATGATAATCTTCTAGTACACAACTGGAATACTCCTGGTATTCTTCAGGTATACACTATGTGTAAAAATGGCTTATAAGTACCGTAATACGCCATTAGGTATAACAGTAGTATTCTCCAGAAATACACTAGTGTGTACACATGTGTATAACTGATGTATTACATTGTTATTTTGTGTGTATACTTGAATAATAACCACGCAATACACTGGTATTACTCTGCTATACCACTGTGTATTAACTGTGTATTATGCTGGTATTCCTTTGTTATACCACTGTGTATTACATGGTTATTACTTTGCTATACCACTGTGTATTACATGGTTATTACTTTGCTATACCACTGTGTATTACATGGTTATTACTTTGCTATACCACTGTGTATTACATGGTTATTACTTTGTTATACCACTGTATATTTCGCTGGTATTATTTAGCTACAATACTGTAAAATAGTTGTAGTAACAAAAATATTATCAAAAATTTGTGAATTACACACAAAAAATTAATAGATTTGTTCAGTTTGAAAATTAGTTCTTTGCTTCTTTAGGTAAGTCCACTTTCAATGGAATTCCAAGGGATCAAAGGACATTTTGTATTTATCCGACATCATTGTAGGTGTGACGTCGGTCCACTTTCTTCGGCAGTATACCTTCACCTCTTAAATTTCTGTAACAAAAATATTATTTGTGGTGCATTATATAGAGCAAGAGTGCAACTACCTTAGTAGCTACATTGACAAAACACACACCCACACACACACACAAAATTTTTTTTTAAATAGCAAGTACCTTGTATCTTGCTTTGACATGCTCTTCATCTTGCACAGATGAATGTATTTCCCTCTCTCCTGTCTCGTGTCCTACGTGCCTATATCATATATACATATAATATCAGTCAATGTAGTTTTAATACTCAAAGAAAGAATTTTACAGACATCAATGGCCATTTTGTTGAAGAAATTGTTATTGATTATGTTTTATCAGTGACCCTTACCTATAAACAAATCCACTATTGACCCTTACCTTAAACCCCTCTCTCTTACCTATGCACACAACTTTCTTAGCAACCCTTACCCATGAACAATATTTATTGTGACCATTACCTATAAACTTATATACTCAATTTACCTATTATTAAAAACATCATTTTAATCGAGTTTCACTTGAACTATCAATAAGAATGCCGCTATCTCATGTATATACGTAACCATTATAACAAACTCCTTGTATAGCTCAATGACCCTGTACCTATCAACTCTGTGGCTGGGGGAGGAATCTCGGGATGGCCCTATCTCTATATGAAACACTGTCGATCTGTACCCAAAATGCCTCTCCTACTCATGAACATGCCCCCTTAATGATAAATACATCTCTGTGATCAAGCATTCTCAATTATTGGCTATTTATACATATAAATACATCTCTCAAATCTTATTCTAAGAAACTTAGTATTCCTCACCAGTAAGTGCCATATCTTAGTGATCTTTACCTACATATATGATGTGAACCGATCTTTTTTTAGCAACCTGACTTAAACAGTTTTCCTTATAAATAAACATAGCAACTACACTTAGAGATCTTTACCAATGAACACATACCATGTGAACACACCTTACCTATCCTTGGGTGACCTAACCTATGAACACATTTAATGACCCTTACCTATTTTTATGTGACCTAACATCTCTTTAGGTGGTGACGTAGCCACTAACAAATCTCTTTAAGTAACCCTAAGTTGTGAACACATCTTAAACATCCCTTACCCATCATTAGGTGACAATTTACGAACACATCTCTTTAAATAACCTCTACCATATGAACGTGGGTACAGGGAGACTACTACAGGAATGGGTACAGGGAGTCTATAGGAGTAGGTACGGGGAGTCTATAGGAGTTGGTCAGGGAGACGATAGGAGTGGGTACAGGAAGTCTATAGGAGTTGGTACAGGGAGTCTATAGAAGTTGGTACAGGGAGTCTATAGGAGTTGGTACAGGGAGTCTACAGCAGTTGGTACAGGGAGTCTATAGAAGTTGGTACAGGTAGACGATAGGAGTGGGTACAGGGAGTCTATAGGAGTTGAGTCGGTACAGGGAGACTATAGGAGTCGGTACAGGGAGACTATAGGAGTCAGTACAGGGAGACTATAGAAGGAGTTGGTCAGGGAGACGATAGGAGTGGGTACAAAAAGTCTATAGGAGTTGGTAAAGGGAGACTATAGGAGTGGGTACAGGGAGTCTATAGGAGTCGGTACAGGGAGACTGTAGGAGTGGGTACAGGGAGTCTACAGGAGTTGGTACACGGAGTCTATAGAAGTTGGTACAGGGAGACTATAGAAGGAGTTGGTCAGGGAGACGATAGGAGTGGGTACAAAAAGTCTATAGGAGTGGGTACAGGGAGACTATAGGAGTCGGTACAGGGAGTCTATAGAAGTTGGTACAGGGAGACTATAGAAGGAGTTGGTCAGGGAGACGATAGGAGTGGGTACAAAAAGTCTATAGGAGTGGGTACAGGGAGACTATAGGAGTGGGTACAGGGAGTCTATAGGAGTTGGTACAGGGAGTCTATAGGAGTGGGTACAGGTAGACGATAGGAGTGGGTACAGGGAGACTATAGGAGTGGGTACAGGGAGTCTACAGGAGTTGGTACAGGGAGTCTATAGAAGTTGGGACAGGTAGACGATAGGAGTGGGTACAGGGAGTCTATAGGAGTTGGTACAGGGAGTCAATAGGAGTGGGTACAGGGAGACTATAGCAATGGGTGCAGGGAGACTATAGAGTCGGTACAGGGAGACTATAGGAGTGGGTGCAAGGAGACTATAGGAGTGGGTACAGGGAGTCTATAGGAGTCGGTACAGGGAGACTATAGGAGTGGGTGCAAGGAGACTATAGGAGTGGGTACAGGGAGTCTATAGGGAGTGGGTACAGGGAAGTCTATAGGAGTGGGTACAGGGAGTGATAGGGAGGGGTAACAGGGAGTTCTAGATAGGAGTCGTACAGGGAGACTATAGGAGTGGGTTACGGGGAGTATATAGGAGTTGGTACAGGAAGTCATAGAAGTTGGTACAGGGAGACTATAGGAGGTAGATAAAGGGAGAATAAGGAGTGGGTACAGGGAAGTCTATAGGAGTGGGTACAGGGAGTCTATAGGAGTGGGTACAGGGAGTCTATATAGGAGTCGATACAGGGAGACTATAGGAGTGGGTACGGGGAGTCTATAGGAGTTGGTACAGGGAGTCTATAGAAGTTGGTACAGGGAGACTATAGGAGTCGATACAGGGAGACTATAGGAGTGGGTACAGGGAGTCTATAGGAGTGGGTACAGGGAGTCTATAGGAGTGGGTACAGGGAGTCTATATACAGGGAGACTATAGGAGTGGGTACAGGGAGTCTATATACAGGGAGACTATAGGAGTGGGTACAGGGAGTCTATAGGAGTGGGTACAGGGACTCTATAGGAGTTGGTACAGGGAGTCTATAGAAGTTGGTACAGGGAGACTATAGGAGTGGGTACAGGTAGACTATAGGAGTGGGTACAGGGAGACTATAGGAGTGGGTACACGGAGTCTATAGGAGTGGGTACAGGGAGTCTATAGGAGTTGGTACAGGGAGTGTATAGGAGTGGGTACAGGGAGACGATAGGAGTGGGTACAAAAAGTCTACAGGAGTGGGTACAGGGAGTCTATAGGAGTCGGTACAGGGAGCCGATAGGAGTGGGTACAGGGAGACTATAGGAGTGGGTACAGGGAGTCTATAGGAGTGGGTACAGGGAGACTATAGGAGTGGGTACAGGGAGACTATAGGAGTGGGTACAGGGAGTCTATAGGAGTGAGTACAGGGAGTCTATAGGAGTGGGTACAGGTAGACTATAGGAGTGGGTACAGGGAGTCTATAGGAGTGGGTACAGGTAAACTATAAGGAGTGGGTACAGGGAGACTATAGCAATTGGTACAGGGAGACTGTAGCAATGGGTACAGGGAGACTATAGGAGTGGGTACAGGTAGTCTATACGAGTGGGTACAGGTAAACTATAAGGAGTGGGTACAGGGAGACCATAGCAATTGGTACAGGGAGACTGTAGCAATGGGCACAGGGAGACTATAGGAGTGGGTACAGAGTGACTGTAGGAGTTATACGTTATATTTCGATTATTTACCTTGCTACTCTCAATTCCAATATGATATTTCAATGATGAGATCACTTGTGCACTGCCTCATCAGTCTCTGATGTTACACATACTACAACAGCTCCAGCAGTCGTCATCACACTTTACTACACAAATAAAGAGATTAATTGCACAACTTAAATGTGTAGGCTCGAAAACCAGCTGCTAACTCAGCCAACTTATAACACACAGAGAGTAATGCGCATGCATTATTAAATATAGAAAAAAAAACACAAATCAACCAAATACTAATATTACAGTCTACAAATTTTATTACGACGTGGCCATCACTACAAACATCTTCACTATCACTTCATCATATTTCATTATCACGTCATCATCATACAACATTACCATCATCATTACTTATCCACCACTAATCTGATCCTCATCATCATCATCATCAAAGCTCGAAGGATATCAAAAACTACCATTCGATATCCTGGCCAGACTATTCCTTTCATAACCAGCTATTACAGAGTTGCTTAACCTTACCGATAGCCTACAAACTCTTTCACTTTTGGCTCAATGTGGTTTTTATAGCTATACTTTTTCTGAAAAGCTATACAAGGGTCAACGAAGGTGTTAAAATATTACTGGGTCGGGGGCCATGAGAAAAAACACTCAATTACCTGTTTGGATTAACCCGATAACTGGATATTCGTTCCACCTCTAATAATAGTCACTTACCATCACCATCACTACCATTATTGGCTCTACCATAATCACTAACATCATTACCAGTACTATCATTATCATAACTACCATCATCTTAATTATCATTATCATCACCATCATCATCCTCCTCAATCATCATCATCGCCATCATCCTCATCATCGCCATCATCCTCATCATCATCACTATCAACATCACCACTACCATAATCACCATTGTCACCATCATTATCACTACCATAATCATCATCATCATCAAGGTTTCATACAAACTATGGGAACCCTGGGATCCCCTCCCCTAAGGTCAGTTTTTTCCCTCCTAAGTTTAGTCCCCCCTCCCTTAATATTTTTTTTAACTTGACTGAAATTTTTTTATGAAAAATAATAATGATCAGTATAAGTACATATGAAAAACTATATCTTAATTACTCTACTGCTAGTTTCTCTTAAAAGGGCAAACAATTTTTCAAAATCATGACTGTCTAGTTCTGGTCCTTCAATAGCAATTCATAATAGTTTGTCTAAGTTTGCATCTAATAATCTGTGTCATAGTCGTGATGTCACCATTTTCATGTGGCTAAAATATTTTTGTGATTATACAAAATTTCCCCCGCCCCTAACGAAAAACCCTGTATGAATCTCTGATCACTACCATAATAATACCACCATCAACACTATCATCAACACTATCATCATCATCACCATCATCTTCCTCATCATCATTATCACAACCATCATCATCACCATCATTATTACTACCATAATCATCATCATTACCCTCATCATCACTGCTATCACCATCCTCATCATCTCTACCATCGTCACCATTATCTTTCTCATCATCATCATCAATACCATAATCATAATCATTATCATCATCATCACTACCATAATCCTCATCACAATCATCATTTATAAAGGCCTTACATTTGTCCAATGTCGTCTCGAGCGATCTGGTCCACTATAATGCTACTTTCTCCAACTGCTCCAAGTTTGACACATTATATGGAAAGGTGTGGCCACACCTGAGTGCCTAGTGAGGACACCAGGTAGACACCTACAAATAAAGCACATTGCAACTTAGTGAAAGGTATTGCAGCACTCATTTAAATAGCCACACCCACGTCCTCGGTTGAATTACTTAAGAATAAGGATTGGTATTAAAAAAAAAACAAAAAAAACAACACTTTAATGAAAATAGCTCAGACCTAAAAATAACACTCAAAAATTGTCTGGACAATTTGTCCGAACAAATCAAAGTTTGCCTGGACATTGACTTATTTGGAGTGGTCAACCCATTTTATTACAATAATTATTGCTATAGTTTCTCCTGCCAACAATTTTACTTTCAAACTTTTTACAAGCCTTGCAAGCAAGCTTTGTTGTTTTTGCCCCAGACACCTCACAATCAAGCCAAGACATAGCCTGAAACTCTTGTCCAGTTCATTTGCCACTTTTTAAACGTTGAGTGAGAAACACACTTTTGCTTAGAAGGTACAGGTCTAGCTTCAGTTTCTTTGGAGTAGCGCTTCATTGATTACAAGCACTAGCTACAAAAGAAGCTACAGCTAATAGCACGTTTTTTTTTTGCTGACACAACAGGAAATAAACTTACCGAAGAGATCGTAGATTTCTTGGACACAACCATACAAGCCTAACAAGAAGCTAGATCAGAAGAACACCGCAGAAAACTTGAGGGAAAGGTAGCAATCGACTCCGCGCACGCATTACGGACTCCCAATTTCTGAAGAACTGAAGTTGCTGATTCAGCACAATCGGAAGGATCACGCGACTGACTTAATTACTGCTTCTTGGCCCGTCGCGTATCGAATTTTTTCCCCAGCGAGTGAGAAAACTTTATTTCTGGTTCTTTTTGATGCAACACCTTTTGGCCGGACACAATGACCATGCATATCAATGATTGTGCGGTCCAAATCAAGTTTTGTACGGTAATTGACCGATGTCCGCATGCTATTTTTAGCTCTGATAGCTGAAGCTGCAATAAAGCAGAGGTATCACATTAGTTCAGTTTGAGGGAAATTGTATGTAAAGGAGGCTGAAAAGCATCTTCAAACTATTGGTCAAATTAAGTGATGATGTTTACATATGACAGCTAGTGGTAGCTGTTTTGAGGAGTACCACACTCTGCTATTTGATGTGTTCATACAAACCTTATCAATATAGAAGTATATGCATTTATAACCTGTTGCCTGAGCAACCACATTTGTTGTCAAGTACTATAAATCTGATACAGTACATATATGATTATTTTTTTGGTCATTTTCCAATAAAATTTAATGTTTGCTATAGCAAACATTTTTTATTGGAAAATAACCCAAAAAATGATAGTGTGTGTACCAAGTCTAATTGAATAAAATGTAGTCCATTTTATTTATGTCAGTCGATAGCATACTTGAAACTGTAAGATGCTTTTGTTCTGACCTCTAGTACAGTGGTGGGGTTTCTACTGAGCCATGTCCAGTCCTTTCTAACACCCAGCTAATTCTGAGTTAATATAGTATTGAACGGTGTTCTCTTTTATTTCTTCTGAGATATTTGCATTTCGTCACTTTGATAATTAAAGCGCAGCTATGGAAAATCAAACTGCTGTTTTACGTAACTGCATTAGTGTCATCAGAATTTTTTGGATCACTTCCATCTTAAAAAATGGCTACAAAGAACAAAAATTTGTCATGGTAACTACTATGTCCACAGGCTAATCAGTTAGTATTACAATTAACAAACCCATCGTCACTTGAGCTTTACTCTCATGTTTCAGGACTAATTGCAATAAATACAAACCTCAATTATAGGTATATAACTGGTGATGTGCTTGAGCAGAAAGGGCGAGCGAGCCAGTGCACAAACGAAACACTTCAAAAGAGTCTATTAGTCTATTTCTAATCTTGCTTAGATAATATTGATTGCTGAGCGTAGTCGTTGTGACCATTATTTACTTTAACTAACAAGTACAGAACCACTTTCTTACCTCAATTTCCTGAGTACTGGTATTTGCTGTAGTCTCTAATATCGCATTCTGACTATCTGAGTAACCAGTAGCTTTTGACAACTACTCACAGCTACTAAAAAAAGGCGAGTTTTTTAAATTACATCTGGTAAAGGGTTTCAATACCATAGTCACCATTCACCATAACATTTTGCGACTTTTAATAATGAAGTTCTAAAGATTTACTGGACAGTGTTGAGTATAACAGTAAGTTTTTAAGACCAAGGTGCATCTTATATCATTCAGAAACAATTTCCTTGAATGATATGGGATCGCTAAACGAAAATGTTCTGTTTAGTGGAGGTATGGGAAGGGGTAGACTACGAAGCAAAAACAAAAACACAAGGGTCAACATACGAATGACATATGTACGTCCACACATAAACAAATATCCCCGATTTGCAATTATGTTACCCCTGAGAGTGTCTCGTTCGCTTCACTCTCCCACCAACTATTACATACTGTACAATATAACACATATACACAAGGGGAATACGGGAAAACTTCACTAGTTCTTATTGAAAGCAACTGGCTTCAAATAAGGATAAGTAACTATGTAGCTAGAAAAGAGGTATTCTTTGCTACTAAATAGTTAGTTCAGTAAGGACTGAACAGTTTAGCAGTGCATATCAAGACATAATCAAAGGTAACAGCAATTCATTACTAATCATAAATGGTAATAATAAGTGGTGGTAGCATCAGGAACAATGCACCTCTTTCCAAGGTAAGGTGCTGAATGGTTGTATACAGTAACTGTAAAACAAAAAAATAGCAATACATTAGCATTTTTATGTAACACAATACTGTCTCCCTATCACGATTCATTGATGTTCATATATATCGATTAAAATTTGTGGGTCAAAAGTTTGTGCGTTCTCTAAGGTAATCACTGGTGGGTGAGGCTAATACAATAGTGGTGGATGCGGCTAAATAATTAGGGGTGGGCGTGGCTATGGTCCTTGAAGCTCCTCTGGAGAAGTTGATGTCAAAGAACAATACACAGGCCCTTTAAACATGATGATACCTCTAATCAGGCAAGAAATTAAAGCTAAGGTAAGAATTGTTCTAGGCAGAGGATAGAAATACACCAGTCAAAATAAAATAAGGATTGACTAAGTTAGATTGTCTATTACATACACCCAGTCTATTAGACAAGCACTATCACTTGACTCTGCTGCACTTGTACACTAAACATAAGGACATCCCATGGAATGTCCCATGGGATCGTGGGATGGGATGGACATTTTATGGCATTTCTGGACACCTATGGGTATGTCAAACAGCACAATAACCAAGAAGACCAACTACCGCCACTGATCTAATAGGAAAAAAGTCCAGGAATTTTGTAGACTTAACTGCATCCCGTAACATAACCTAGTTATGCAGACCAACCCTTTACCTGACCGCTATGCTGGGAAAGGGTGTGGAACTTCGACCATATACATTTTGTTTCATTCATTATTTTACCTTGAACAGCTTATGGTGTGGTTAGCTCCATTGCGAGAACCTGACCATTATGTAGTTTTTAAAATTAATTTGTGGTTTATGCCACTTTTAAGTAACTCGGCACTTTTAGTCCCGGTCTGCCTCTCGACTCTGTACTGAAGAAAAATTGTATATTTTTCTAGCTTATTGATGCAGTTTTGAAACCATCAATTTCATAAGAATTTTTCCAACATCAAATTTATTACTACAAGAAGCAAGTTCTAAACACTTATTATCTACTCTGCAGCATTTTCATTCCAGCCAGCAAAACAATATTCACAACTGAAACAGCTTGGAGGTACGCGAAACCACAGCATAATCAAGTCAACCAACCAACCACAATTAGAGACAGTAGAAACCATGTTAAGGCACCAAATTTTAATAACATTTTTAAAGAACGAAATACGTACAGTGAAAGTTTCAGATCACCTCAGCATAGAGGTTGGGTAAAGGGTCTGATCTGTGAGACCAGTCAGAGACAATGTAATTCAAAAGGGTAAATCATTAAATTTCCTAAGATGATCAGGTAAAGATTGATAAAAAGATTTCCATTCAGTGGAGTATGGGAAGGAACCGACCACAAAGTGAATGCAATGCGAGAGTTAAAGTACAAAAAAGACATGTACATCTCACCAATAATAATAAATGACAACATCAACAACAATAATAACTAGAGCACTGAAGTGCAAACCCTCAGCGCTAGTTAGCTAGTATGATAAAGAAAAGGAAAAGTGTAGAAACAAAAAAAAGAAAGAGAAGTGGCATGAAGAGAGGCAGGAAAGAGAAAAAGACAATGAAGAGGGACAAAAGAAAGAGGAAATGAAAGGAAAAGGTAGGAAAGCAATAAAAACAGTAGGAAAAGGAAAATAAGGCAAGAAGAAAAAAAAAAAAAGAAAGAAAAACAGGATGAAAAAAAAAAATGAAAAAAAAAGCATCTACTTGGGTTTGAACCGGAGACTTCTAGGTTAACTATTTACTCACTCAACAACTATGCCACAGAACACCACACTCTCGATCCACGTAATTGTTAGCTATTTAAAAGTGATTTGCAAACTGCAAGCTGGCTCACATGACAAGCAAGTTTTTTAAGGGGCGGTTCCCATTACCGTAACGTACGATTGTGGGACTGAAATTCTACTCGCTTTTTCTTGAAAACTAAGTCAAAACTAAAAATTCTGGCACATTAAAGGACTTCTCTCTGAGGGTTAACAACAACTGCTATTCTTCAGCACCTAGCTTACTATATGAAACATATCAGGGAGTTGTACTTCAGTATACATATTGAGGCTAAGAAGACTTAATTATGAGAGGAATTAGTAACTTAACACTGGTGGACATTGCTGATGAATGAAGTGATAAAGGCATAAACCACAATCTCCAATCTCTATGCCAAGCCTTAGCTGGAAACTCCAACAAGTAATTACTGTTCTGTACTCACATAACTAAACTGTTGCTACATGTGCTTATTACCATGTGACATGAGTCCACATCCAACACATACTTCACTCTATGTAACTGATGCATATCATGCCCTGTGCAAGTATACCTTAAACTAATAACATGTTCCTTCACCAGACAATGGCAATATTAATGAGACCAACAACCTATCCCTAGGCTATACAAATACACATTCCCCCCACCCCAAACAGCAGCCACCGGAAAGTCATTATTAGTCACATAAATAACTTATACACTGGCCTTCATTATAAAATGTTTTTATCTCAAATAAAACTGATACAAATGGGTCAATATACCTCCACGAATAGAATTCTTGTATATGAGGGGGAGGGGCACAATGTTTAAGCCATTCACCGGCACGTCATCTCCAAACAAAATTGAAACAAATAGGACATCACACCTCCATAAATAGAGGCTTAACTTATTGGGCATACCAATAATCACTAGCTTGAGTATGTGCACACACATTCCCTAATTAGGCACCACCTTAATAAAGAATAATAACACAATTTTGGTTACCATCCATCAAATAGCATAATGGTTAGTGTGTTTTCGGTACTCACTTCCACATTGAGCAACTTACGTGCTGCGAGGAAATTCAGCCTTGCTGATAAATATTCAGGGGTGTTCAAGGAGTCACCACCTACTTCTATGTCCTAAAGTCACATTAAAATAATAATGTAATAGCATCTAGAGAGTGTGTGTGAGGGGGGGAGGTAATAACCGCTTTTTTACTGGGTGGTACTATAAAGTCATGAGACGAGCAGAAAAGGCTACACTAGTATTCAACCATAAATTTCTGGAATATCTCACCGAACTATTTTGTTTCAACAAAAATCGATGAGATACTGAACAAAACTCCAAGTAAAATGGCACTCACAATTAGTTTTATTCTGTTAATTCCATTACCTCCTGCACATTAACGCCACGTAGTTTAGAACGCCTATTCTTGCCCCATCGATTAGTCTGACCAGGTTTCCCCATCACGCAGAGGTACTCTCCCACCTTTTCGTCCACAAAGAGCGCGCGCAATAGATCAGCACATATGACGATCGCTGAGTTAACCATTCGTCGCCTCTGCCCTGGTACTGGACTAGACTATGGACACACCTGGCTGCAGTTGTGGTGGGTAGGCGTGGCAGTAGCTGCCCCAGTTGGGCGGGGCTGAGTTGAAACCTTCCCCGGTTGTAGGTGAGATCTTCTCCTCCTTTCAGCCCCACCCTATGATATTCTTCTGCCTGGGGCTGTATTGCTTTGGAGGCTAAGCTGACTCCTTCGCTGTCAGCTTGTTTTGCCCATGGCCAGACCCCTTCCCATGTTGCCATGGGCAACACCCGACACCCGCCTCACTCTGATTCCAACCCCTACCATCTTGCGCTACTACCTTGCCCATCACTTCAGGCCTTGCAGACCATGAAGGAAATTGCCCCCCCCCCCCCCCCTCCTTTGTTTTTTCTATTGTTACTTATCACTACTCTCTCGGGTGGGTGGGTGTGGTGGGACAGATTATCCCCGTCGCTCATGCTTTGTCCTGTCTTACTCAGAGTGTGTTTGTGCCACGTGGCTTCTCATGTGACTCCACCCACTCTTGGTGCCCTCTGTCCTATGCAACCCATCATACGTCCCTTTACCGAACCCCTTCTTCCCGGCCTTCCGGCTCCGGGGATGCGGGTCTCTGGCTCCTGGTTAACCTAGGTCAACTTCTTGTGACCCTCATTT
>WLWD01002054.1_pt1 | contig 25671 bp, 17 predicted proteins | sample 6712731 | NCBI WGS metagenome assembly WLWD01 (sample SAMN12718690, study PRJNA576275) | sponge metagenome | isolation source: marine sponge | host: Mycale hentscheli | place: New Zealand: South Island, Marlborough, Capsize Point | collected 2014-11-01 | reverse complement strand
TAATGTACTTTGTGCTTATTACTTGTCCTTAAATGTACTATATGCTTATTACTTATCTCTGTATGCTTTGGTTTAGAGGCACAGAATAAGTTTTTACTGTGAATGGCAGAAGTCCTACTCTAATGTTTTCTTGTCACAATGACTTAGCATCTTCTTAATAGGATTCATTTGATTGTCCCACTCTGTTTAAGTGTTCAACTCTGCCAGCAATGGAGTAATCACAGGAGGTGTACTTACTGGTAGCAGTGTAATGGCTTAGTCCATCCCATCCCATCGTAAAGGACTGCATCCTGTCTCACTTCCTGTATAGTTAGTGTCTCGGCTACATCCCAAGGGAGGGAAGTGAGTGTTGTTTCTGATATCCGTGAGGTCACTGAAGGTGACAGATAGTCCTTAAGGCATGATGTTTGCATTCTGTCTGGCTGTCGTTGTTACAATGTTTGTTGTGCTTCCTTCATGTTTCCCCACTGTGCCAGAGTTTGTGTGTACATCAATATTTACATACAGAGTTATTATAGTTAGTATTACTATCAGACCCAATACAATGAATGGAGCACATACTCAGCTACACAGTGGGAAACCAACCTCACTTCTAGCCCAAGTTATTTCTTAGAAATTTTCATTCTCATTTTACATTCTTTAGCTCCAATGTTTCCATTCCATTCCTATTTCGTACCCAGGATTTTCATCCGTGAAGTTGGGGATGGGGGGGGGGGGCAGAAAAGGGGGGCATTTTACCTTGTCCCCCCCCTCCACTGGCCCAAATCCTCACTTCCTTACAATTTGTTATTTGTTTTTACGAGTAATAGCATGAGTAATGTAGTTTAGAGTGCTATTGATCCTAATAGCACAGGTTACCCGTGCTATCACTCGCTAATAGTAGGCCAGCTTAAAAAAAAAAAAATCATTTGCACTGTAGCTACACTGTATCGTTCACTCACTATCTCTGTATTTCAGGATTAGTTTCCTCTGGGACTTCATTTTTATAACCTATGGCTCCTCCTAATCTGTTGAAAGGAAAAAAAAATTCTGTCTAATACAGTTAGAACTTCTGCTCCAAAGAATGACATAGTCTCCAACTAGAAACTACTCGAACTCGAACTCTACGTTTCCATTGGGACGAGAGGGACGAGGATGTATCATCATCAGCTAAGAGTGTGGGTGATCTGATGGCTATTTCATCAAGGGGGGGAGTCCCTGTTCTCTTATGTGATTTCTGAGTCGAGTTTTAATCATCTTCATTGGTGAGAAACTGTTCGACGGATGCGGTTTCCACTGGAATTGACATACAGATGTTGGCCAAAATACTCAAGTTAGGAAACATAGCTTTCAACATGTCAGTTTCAAGAAGGTCTTTCAGTTGTGACTTTATGTCTATCTTGGGTTGTTTGGCTATGTAATAGAGAAACATATTTATTCAGAACAAACAGGAGTATCATCAGTCATCTTCTCATATTGCCCACCACCAGAGTTTGTGCTGCATTGCATAGGCTTTGATGAGAAGCATCAATATCTGGTGTGTAGTGTTTTGGGATCCAAGATACTCAATGCTGGCACTCTATCTTGTGAGGAGAACCTACTAGAAATGTTAGCAGAAAGAGTGCAAGTAAATGGTTTTCCAATTTCATCTCTTGGAAGGACTTCATGTCATCCATGGTAATCGTGGTTGATGTAGTTTTCTCCAGAGTGTCTTGCATATCTCACAGTGTCAGTCAGTACCCTATGAAATAGTATGCAATATTGCTTTAAGAGATATTGTGGTTGTCCTGCTTTCAGATTGAAGCATTCTGCTAAGTTAGGCAGTCTGAATCTGAGGCATCACGTAGTTGAGGAGAATAATAGCTGCAACTGTACGTGAATGAGGAGGCCTATGTTGATGGTCGATCAGTCAGTCAGGGTTGTAAGGCCTGACCTATCCAGCAATACAGACGCTCACTCACTCCAGAATAATTAGTCTGGACTAGAGCTCCGACAAGAGCTCCCGAACTATCTCTGGCAACAAGGACGAGACAGTTCAAGTCCTGGATATGATTAGAGTAGCTAGCTATGTTCGCTAGAATTATCAATCAGTCACTGATAATAGATACAAAGAAGAATTTAATGATAGTAACTGAAAATTATGAGTAAGAATGAAACGATGAGAATGGTGAACGACGACTGCCCCAAGGGACAAGATGCCGTGTGTAACAATGTGTGTGTGTGTGTGTGTGTGTGTAATAGGAATGAACTATAGTTAATGTTTGCAAGTTTATGCTGCCCAGTAGTCCTGCCCAGTAGTCCTGCCCAGTAGTCTTGCCCAGTAGTCCTGCCCAGTAGTCTTGCCCAGTAGTCCTGCCCAGTAGTCCTGCCCAGTAGTCTTGCCCAGTAGTCCTGCCCAGTAGTCTTGCCCAGTAGTCCTGCCCAGTAGTCCTGCCCAGTAGTCCTGCCCAGTAGTCTTGCCCAGTAGTCCTGCCCAGTAGTCTTGCCCAGTAGTCCTGCCCAGTAGTCCTGCCCAGTAGTCCTGCCCAGTAGTCCTGCCCAGTAGTCTTGCCCAGTAGTCCTGCCCAGTAGTCTTGCCCAGTAGTCTTGCCCAGTAGTCCTGCCCAGTAGTCCTGCCCAGTAGTCCTGCCCAGTAGTCCTGCCCAGTAGTCTTGCCCAGTAGTCCTGCCCAGTAGTCCTGCCCAGTAGTCTTGCCCAGTAGTCCTGCCCAGTAGTCCTGCCCAGTAGTCTTGCCCAGTAGTCCTGCCCAGTAGTCTTGCCCAGTAGTCCTGCCCAGTAGTCCTGCCCAGTAGTCCTGCCCAGTAGTCCTGCCCAGGGTTCTGTCTAGAGCTAATAGTGTACTGCACATTGCATACAAATATGTATGGGAAGCTGAGAATTATTTATTAATTTATTGGCGGGCGGGAGGGGGGAGGGGAGCTAGAGGGGAAAGCCTCTCCCCCCATTAGATGGAACCCTGTATACATAATAAGTAAAGTGGTTAAGTTTAAGGCTAATACGTAGGAAGCGTGGGTAAAAAAATTCACATTGTCTAACTTAGCCCCACCCAACCTCAGCATCACATTTCCATTCCTATTTCAGCATCACATTTCATCACATTTCCATTCCTATTTCAGCATCACATTTCCATTCCTATTTCAGCATCACATTTCCATTCCTATTTCAGCATCACATTTCCATTCCTATTTCAGCATCACATTTCCATTCCTATTTCAGCATCACATTTCATCGCATTTCCATTCCTATTTCAGCATCACGTTTCACTGCATTTCCATTCCTATTTCAGTGCTGAAAAGAAAGATGAAGTGTTGTTTTTTGTATTTTTCCCACTGCATCGTCTGATCTGCTGATAAGATCTGGACTGGCTGAAGGGGTGAGCTAGTAACTTATTTAGCTGAGGATTTCCTTTTCCTTTCCTTCCTCTTCTATAGAAAGTGTTCAGATAGTGAGGCATTGACACTTACAGTCTCGGGATGTGTGGGGACTGGAGGAGTCTGCTGTAAGCATTCCATATTGCAAGGTGTGTGTTTGCAAGGTGTGTTATTCTTTTAGTATTGCTGTAGATGGTCAAGGAAAGGAGGTGTGCTGTTAACCACACCTCTGCTGTACACGGCTGATCTGTACTGCTGGCGAGTTATTACCGACTGCCAATGTTTAGTGTCTGGTTAGCTTGTAATAGGAGTTCAAGGGTCATGCAGCTATAATTAAGGTTCAAATTGTAAGACCAGTGCACATCCTGCCACTTGTAGTTCTGAGGACTCCAACTTCCTGTTGAAATAGTAGTGTGGTCCTTCTGGAGGTAGGTATGTGTGTGAGCCTTTGACTGCAAAGATTGTGGCTGCTTACAAATATGTACAAATTTGTGTTAATTAATTATGGACACTTACCTGGCCACAGGGCAAACTATTTAGGATGAGCAGCTTACGAAAGTATGTCTAGCCTGTACTAGCTGACTGACAGTGTAGGTATGGACTCTCCAGACAAACCAACTAGAAACTAGTCCCACACTAATGAACTAGCCATGCCATCACAGCATATGTGAATAGGGAGGGAGGTGGGGACGACATTATCTGTTGAGCTGTTTGTCAGAGGCTTGTTACTTGTAGAGAACTTCTTGAATGCACGCGCGCACACACACACATACAGTCTTATCTACACTGTGGTTGAAGTTATAAATGCTTACATTTTCCCATTTATAATCCGGCAGAACACTAACTGTTTAATATAGTATAGCTTCATCATGTGGGGACATGTGGGTGGCAGGTAATGACACAATCTAGTCAGTTGATGTAGTGACATACTGACTAAATGTTTAATGAACTACTCATTAGGCCCTGCACAATAAGTGCCATGTAGTTGCATAACTCAGTCCTGACTTATGGCATAACTAGTCCTGACTTAAGGCATAACTCAGTCCTGACTTATGGCATAACTAGTCCTGACTTACGGCATAACTCAGTCCTGACTTACGGCATAACTCAGTTGGGACTTATAGTGATGAGATATACATTCCATCGTGATGTGGATGTCTGTCTGTACAAGTGTACCACTTGTGCTCTAGGACACAAGTGGACAAGTACATGTAAATGGTGTCTTCAATATATAATAGTATGTAGTAGAAGACATGGAAATGATTGATTATTATTTTATTGTGTGTGGGTGTAGGGCAGAACTGGAGAAGTTAGGTGAGAAAGGAGGCCAGCCACAGCCCATGAAGTCTTAATCAAGAAGGTCCCATCAAGCCACCCACCCGCCCACGTATGTCCTCTAAAACTGACACTTGTCCGAACTAGTCTGTTATCATTTTAAATTATAATTAAAGCACACCAATAAAACTTGAACTGTTCATTTTCTTAAGTGACTGGTCCACTGAACTGGTCCTTGTATGGCAAGTAGTCCAATCTGAGCCATGAGGATGGACGCTATGGCATACATGTAAGCATGCTTCACTTGCATCCCTGACAACTCCACGGAGAAAGTGGAGACAGTGGTGAGACATCCACAAAACCCAGTTGCCATGCCCACCAAGACATCGTGGGCCCATCTACTGGAGGAGTAGAAGTCTTGGAGTATTAGGACTCCTCCCAGTAGCCACGCCCCTACTACATTGACACAGAAAGTGCCCAGTTTAAATCCCGGGATAAGAGCATTGAGAGGAGCCAAGTGCCAGCGACAGTATGTACCCAAGCCAGCAAGCAGGATAGAAAAGACAAAGTCCCACCTGTTCATCAGAACACCGACTGTAGTTGTAGAGATGGAGCATAGCACCAGCCACACGCACATGCTCAGTATTGACCAGCACTTGCTTCCTGGAGATATGCACACTCGGCAGCAGTATTGACCAGCCTGTGGCGTGAAGTCCGTTGACACAGGTTCCCGTACCTGCACTCTGGCATCTGACCAAGGAGAGAGAGAAGCCAAGTGTTGGCCTACACCAAGAGCTCCAGAAGACATTCCCAGTCCGAGAAGAAGTATGGTGGCCCAACCGAAGATGCGAGCCGCATTGTCAGGCTGGTCGTAGCCAGTCTGTAGCAAAGTGGCCATGGCTTCCTGATTCCAACTGGAGAAGGTAGTAATGGAACCACACACTCCAGTGGTGATGGCTTGGTACAGGAATGCATGGTGCTCGCCAAGGGTGGACTTGTGGGCTATTGTGAAACCCATGATCATCGTCCCCACCAGCTGAGAGTAGAGAGAGCCAAAGAGAGGCACTCCGTCCCAGTGAGCCAACTCTGACAGGTAAATCCTGCAAATCACTCCAATGTAAGAGCCGAGACACAAATAGCTCAGGTAAGCCAAGTGGTCATACACATTTCCTTTCTGACGATAGCAAAATCTTCTTGAGGGAGTTGCCAAGAGAATTCCACAGTCTCTATCCTTTTGATTCAATGTGACTGTTTTGTAATCTTTAGAAGACTGCTTACCATTGTGGAGTATTGAATCTCCAGAATTATAACCTCTCCTGGAAGAACTGCTAGACTCTGTGGAGGCAGCCATGATAGGAGAAATTGTCCCTTCTCTGGCAATCCAGATTTTTTCCTCCAGAACTTTCCAATAATGCTTGTTCTGCTGCTTCCAGTGATTCAGTAGTAATGAAACTTGTGGCTGGGACTTCACTAAATATACTCAGCCGTAGTGAGCAGGGTAATGGACTTAGCCAAGGGGAAATACTTGCACAACATCAGAAGGCGAGAAATTGGAAACTGTTTTCAAGTAGTCACCAGCAAGCCGAGTGATGGTACGACAGCACTCAATAACAACATAGCGTGTTTCTAATGTGGTGACAAAATTGCTATCAACAGTAGTGCCACTGATCTTGTCAACTAACAGCTTACACTAATGCCCTCCATAATAATGGACACTTCCAATACTTCACCTTCTACATGTTCCCTTTACTTTCCCAACGATGTTTTTTGTCAAACATCCATTTGAGTTTGGCTGGTTTAGATTTCTTCTTGTCTTCTTCCATCTATAGTGAAACACATACACAAATCATGTCAATCCTAATATGTATTTAGAGATAAGTGATTACCCTAGTGTGTGTGTGTGTGTGTGTTTATGACTAATTACCCAACAGAAACTCTTACCTTGCATCGCTTAGCATAGTTGACACAGTCAAATGCTGTGGCCACTTTGCACGCCAAGTCTCCGCTTGATATCTTGTCACTGACATGAACTGCTCTCTTCAAATCTCCTTCTTCCAAAGCTACATTGAGTTCCTTCTCTAGCCCGCTCTGTAGAAGTGAAAATGACTTTTGGTACACTGCATGATGAGTTCTTTGCCAACAATGGGTGCTCACCTTGACTTCTGGTTCTTCTTCACACCATCCCTTCAGGTGGGGGTTGGGATCTAAGTAGCTCTTCACTTCAGACCAATCTGTAACCGAGGAACAGTCACTGGTTGCCTCCCTTGGTCGAGGTCGCTTCTGCGATGAGCTAGGCAACTCTGTGCCTGATTCGTTGACGTCAACCTTCTTCTTTGACAACTCTGGGAGTACCACACCTCTATCAGCCAAAACTAATTTATCACTGGCATCTAATTCTTTACTAACTGCAAACACACACATACAGACTACAGTCACATCATTTCAAATGGTGACAGTGAGGCTAGATTAGCACATTTTATTTAGCTAGACTCTGTGGTAGTCATCAGTTGATTGATCCCCTTCCCTTGTGTGCATCCATACAGGAGTCTTCGATAGATCAGCTAGCTAATGAATGCAATGAAACAAGGACATCCACTGTGTTCTCACTAAAATAATAGCCTGTTTTCTCCTAGGAAGAAGTGAAAATTGTTCTAGAAGGCAGAGTCACCACCTCCATAATGGTTAGGTATACTCATGAAATAACTCCACTAAGACTAGTAGAGTTTGTGCAGGTGTTCCGGGCATTAATCACACCACACGGCTGCTAGCCAAGATCACAACGTATACCAGTAATGAAATTTCATTTTCAAATTACAGAGCTACCTGGAACAGGTGTTCCTAATTTAATTTTTAATTAGATGTCCTATCCAGCAGACCAACCACATGACAACCAATCTTGTATAAAGGAAGATTAACCTTTCCATGCATACAGATATGAGTAGTGGTGTCAAACTTCAGGTTGTTAGCCACACTTATTTTGAAGTAATGGCCAACCTTTATTTAATATCTTCTTCTTACACTGCCTAGCCCTCCTGTCTGCTCCTGACATTTGAATTCGCCTCATTTTTAAATCCTGGAATTTCTGAGGAGGGTTACAACTGTTATAAGTTATTAGGATACATTGTTTAACCTCTACCTGCCATTGGTCCTTTTTAATGTTAGCTGGGGGGTTATTTGAGGAAGTTACAAATTTTCCAGCAGTCTCATCGGGAGGAGGAACGGCTTTATACATCTTTGACGGCTGGTCTCTCATTGGTAACCCTTTACCAAACTTTTCTCCTTAACAGTTTGGTAAAGGGTCTCGCTATGAGTATGTGATGGCTTTAATAACGCTGGGTCGCACATCTTTCACACCGCTTATTCAGATATCGCATCGCCAGCTCAACTTTGACTTTACATAAAAGACGACGAAACACGTTATAAAGGGTGATTTTTCATTCTCTCCGCACTTCATTGATTCTACAACTAGTGATGTGCTACCGCATTAATGGCGAGCTAATTCAAATTTGAATGCTAGCGGTTATTGGCGAGCGTAGCGAGCGAGACACTTACAGGGGTAACACAATCGAAAATCGGGGATGTTTATTTATTGGCGAGCGAGCGAAGCGAGCGAGACAGTATTAGGGGTGGATAATGCAAAATCGGGTATATGTTATATAATTGGCGAGCGAGCGTAGCGAGCGAGACACTTACAGGGGTAACACAATCGAAAATCGGGGATGTTAGTTTATTTATTCAGCGAAGCGAGCGAAGCGAGCGGAGCTGACTCTCTAATGAGTTCGCGATATATATATATATTTAGGTCTAGAAATTGTTTTTGTTCTTGAGTGGGCGTACGTGTGTACCCTTTCTCCTACGCGCTTGCGCGGGCCGGGTAACCTTCTTAGCGACATTTTGTTTTGTTTACCCGCTGTACGAAGTAGCGATGCCCAGTAGACATAACGTTCCCTTTATCCTACGCGCTTGCGCGGGCCGGGTAACCTTCTTAGCAACATTTTGTTTTGTTTACCCGCCGTACGAAGTAGTGATGCCCAGTAGACAAAACGTTAGAAACACTCGGTCAAGAGCTTTGAGGGCGTTAGGAACTCCAGAAGAAAAAATAATAAGGAGAGAGATAAGAAATGAAAAGGACAGGGCAAGGAGGAGGAGAGCTAAACAGAAACAGGTAGCAAAGTAAAGAATCTTCCTTTTTGAAAAGCCATTAAATGTTCCTAATTTATTTATTAGACTATTCCTGAGGATTACTGTACCAATCAACTTTATACAGCTGTAGACTCAACTACTCTTGAAGACACTGAAAATGCAGCCACACCATCTGAACAAGAAGCTAATATCCCCACTACTTTTTGTACTGTAAGAGGAAGGAAAAGACATCTATCAGAGGACATCCATTCTCATATACACCCAAAGCAGCAAAAAAAGTTGCAGAAAATATAACTCAAACAATTTCGATACCGCAAAGCCTTTCAGCTTATCAGCAACGAATGCAAGAGGTAAATATAAAATAAAATATATACTTCAATAAGTTAATACGAGACATATTTTCGTTTAGGAAACCATTATGCAGAGAGCAACGTCTACAACTAATGTCACAAAAACAGCAAGTCACACATTTGTTTGAAAGTGATAGTGAAAGAGATCACAGGCTCCACTGTTTGTTCACTAACCAACTGTTGAGAACAGCAAATGAATCTTCATTACAAATTTAGGAAACCATTATGCAGAGAGCAACGTCTACAACTAATGTCACAAAAACAGTAAGTCACACATTTGTTTGAAAGTGATAGTGAAAGAGATCACAGGCTCCACTGTTTGTTCACTAACCAACTGTTGAGAACAGCAAATGAATCTTCATTACAAAATTCCTCTAGATTAGAGCAGTTGTCAACTAACCAACAGCAGAAATTAGCTGATGAAACACCACTTCAACGGGAGACTAGATTGGCTCAAGTTAGGGGGAACAGGTCAAGACAACATCCCCAGGTTTCATTGCACCATATTATTCCAGCATTTGATGATCCTCAAGTTCACACAGCAATGCGTAATTTTCATGCTAAAATCTCATCGATTACTATCCCAGTCTGCATAACGTGTATGGAGAAGTTTCCAGGCACCAAAATGAAATTTAAGTCATTGGAATGTTGTCGATGTAGCCGGGATAAACATATCCCTAAGCTCTATTCAGCTCAAAATAACATGCATCCTGGAAACATTCCTTCACAATTGCAGGTTATATTTAATGTAAAACTATAAAAATTAACCTAACTCTATTATCAAACTATGTAGTCTAATATCTACATCCATTTAACATACTCTGCTCTCCCACTGAATATGTTATAGTACCCAAACAAACTCTTTTATTTTTTTATTTTATTAAACCACAAAGTTTACATCAGCTGTAACTGTAATGATGTATGACATTTTTAATTAAATAGCTGTATATTCTGTCTAAAACACCAGTCAATAACTTTGCTGGTAAAATAATTCATTATTCTTATGTTATCACAAATAATATAACATTTAAACTTAATTATATAAAGCAATACTATGTAGCTGATTACGAATTACATTAATAAAATAAATAATAAAATAATTCATTACTCTTGTTTTACCACAAAAAGTATAACATTTAAACTTTATTATACATAGCCTAAATTTTATAACCTTCATCATACAGTGGTATAGAATAGAAGCACCAATGAATCTATATGAAACAACAGACAGACATAACATTAACAACAAAATAAATAACTGTATCTATAGCTGCAATTACAAGGAACATGCATCGCTCGCTTCGCTATTTTGCGCTATTCGAGCGCACCACTAGTTTATTTATTGGCGAGCGAGCGAAGCGAGCGAGCAACTCTAAGATGTAGTCTATGGAAATCCTGAATACGTCGTCGTTTAAACGCGCGCGCATGAATACGTCGTCGTTTAAACGCGCGCGCATACGTGGTCGTTTAAACTGAATACGTGGTCGTTTAAACGCGCGCGCGCATTCCAGAACTTCGCTGGCTCGCCCAACCAATGCTACACGAGCATGCTTAGCATGTGGACACTTCAGAGTATCCCCCATCCCCATTTCCCCCTTTACACGTTTCCCCCCTTTACACGGTTCCCCCTTTACATGTTTCCCCTTTACACGTTTCCCCCCTTTTCCCCTTTTCTGTACTTTACACATTATTTTGTTATCATTGTTACTTTATCATGAGGAGTACCATTCTTTACCTTTTACCAATCATCATTTCCCCCTTTACATGTCATTACATATTCTACTACTAATAATGAGATGTGAATTCAGATTTGGCAACCTGCAGGAAGAAAACCAATGCAAATTCAAACCAAACGACCCCAATGCAATTGAAAGTGTCAACATTTCCCCAGAACTTCGCTCGCTCGCCCAACCAATGCTACACGAGCATTTTCTAGTTTATTTATTTGTATATATGTATGGACGTACGTAAGGCATTTTTGTACTTTGACCCTCGCGTTTTTGTGTTAGTTCGGTTGCCGACCCCGTCCCAAATTGCACTAAACAGAATCCTCTGGTTTATCGATCAGTACCCGTATCACCCTAGAAATTGAATTGTTTACCTTTTTGAATTCTTTTGCGGGTGCAGTTAAAACTTGAAAACTTAAGGGACTTCCATTTCTATTCGAGTTAGTGGCGATGGTAAGTCAATGCGCTCTTTGTCATGGTTATAAGCCGTGCGCAACAGTATTTATTTGAAAATATATTGTCCACTAGACTACTGCGAAGGTAAGTCTGTGTAGGTGCATGTCCAGTTGTGTCAAAGCATTGTGTGTTACAACCACTACTTAGCTAAAGAATATCACAAAGAAAACTTTTAAATAACGTGTATTGTTTTGTTGTTGTTTTTTTTCCTTCAATTCAAGCAGTTGCAGAGTGTTAGTTGTTACTATGGCACTGAAATCCCTTTACCCTGTATGCTAAATAAACAAACTGGACCTTATTTTCAGTAGCTTTAGTGTTAGAAGTCAAAATCATTCATATAAAAATATTATAGTCTTTAGGCTCGCTCGCCATTTGTGCTCAAGCACATCACTAGTAAATAGCTATGTATGTATATGGATGGTACGTATGCTCTTTAAACGCGCGCGGGGGGGACTTTTTCTCCTAAAAACACGGCTATTTAGGCTTCACTCCAGTTTATTCTGAAACTACAGCATTAAGCAAACCTTACTTTATACTTAAGCTCCAAAGTATGAGAAAATTCCTGCTAAAATGCTTGTTTTCAAGACATAAAAAGTTGATTCGACAGGTTACTATGGCATTGAAGACCCTTTTCCAGACTTCTTTCAAAACTTCGCCGTTTTATGGGGCCCCCCCGGGGATACGGAGTGCCGGTTGTTGGTTGTCAAGAGAGCCGTTGGTAGTCAGAATGCCGTAGTATTAATGTTAAGTAATTACTACTTCTCGAGGGAAGCTGAGATAAGTAGCAATTCCATATTTGTTAGCTAAATATGCAAAATTAACTCTGGCCTTTCTTTTTTGTAGCTAAGAGCTTGTCAACAGTGACTGGTAAATTCAAATAGTCAGATTGGCTCAAATTTTGTACTACAAAAGTTACCACTGCTCAAGAAAATGAGGTAAGAAAGTAATTTTGTATTTGTGTGCTAAAATTGATTGGCTTTTGTTTTTGTAGGTGAGAGCTTGTTGTCAAGAATTCAAGGTAATTCAGATGGTCAAAGTAACTTCAATTTGATACTACAGAAGTTATCAATACTCAAGAATGATGTAATTCGTTGGCTAAAATTACAAATAATAACACTGGTTTATTTTTTATCGTAGCTGAGAGCTTGTTCAAGAGTTACTGGTGATTGAGATTATCAGAATGGTTGATGTTCGATAGTACAAAAGTTACCATTAATTGGCGAGCGAGCGAAGCTTGCGAGACACTCTCAGGGGTAACGCAATCGAGATTTCGCTATATTTATTTATTTATTTATTTATTTATTTATTTATTTATTTATTTATCTGTTTATGGGGTACGTGGGACTTCTGTTTTCACCCGTGCCTCTAATTACGTAAGTTAGGTAAAGCGTTCACAGTTCCAGTATTTTCAATTAACGAGCGCGGAGAATCATCCTGCTGCACTGCCTTACGCAACTTTGTTTCAACCAAAAAGTTTACAGCTACTCTTTTCTTGAAACAATTGTGAAGTCTTTGTCAAGCTGCGCTTCTTTGCCACTGCTTTCGAAGTTTATTCAGGTAATTCTGTTAGTTTAGTCTGGGATCAGAGACTTTAGATTCTCTGATGCTAAATGAGAATGGAAAGGGTTACACTGTGCACTACAGTTAGATGTTGTTTTTTTCCTTCCAAGCAGTTGCAGAGAGTTGTTACTATGGCACTGAAATCCCTTTACCCTGTATGTTAAATTTAAAAACTGGACCTTATTTTCAGTAGCTACAGTGTTGGAAGTCAAATATAAAAATAGTATAGTCTTTAGGCTCGCTCGCCATTTGTGCTCAAGCACATCACTAGTTAGGTAAGAGAGTGATTTTGTATTTGTTTGCTGAAATCAAATGTCATAACTGCTATTATAGTGTTTGCATGAAGTAAGCTAAAACATAGTAACATTTTATGTTACCTAACTATCAGGCTCGCTCGCCATTTGTGCTCAAGCACACCACTAGTTTATTTATTTATTTGTATATATGTGTGGACGTACGTAAGGCATTTTTGTACTTTGACCCTCGCGTTTTTGTGTTAGTTCGGTTGTCGACCCCGTCCTAAACTTCACTAAACAGAATCCTCTGTTTATCAATCAGTACCCGTATCACCCTAGAAATTGAATTGTTTACCTTTTTGAATTCTTTTGCGGGTGCAGTTCAAACTTGAAAACTTAAGGGACTTCCATTTCTATTCGAGTTAGTGGCGGTGGTAAGTCAATGCGCTCCTTGTCATGGTTATAAGCCTGCGCAACAGTATTTACTTGAAAATACATTGTCCACTAGACTACTGCGAAGGTAAGTCTGTGTAGGTGCATGTCCAGTTGTGTCAAAGCATTGTGTGTTACAACTACTACTTAGCTAAAAATATCACAAAGAAAACTTTTAAATAACGTGTATTGTTTTGTTGTTGTTTTTTTTCCTTCAATTCAAGCAGTTGCAGAGAGTTAGTTGTTACTATGGCACTGAAATCCCTTTACCGTGTATGCTAAATAAACAAACTGGATTATTTTCAGTAGCTTTAGTGTTAGAAGTCAAAATCATTCATATACAATATTATAGTCTTTAGGCTCGCTCGCCATTTGTGCTCAAGCACATCACTAGTTAGTTGAATGTTTTTATTTAATTGGCGAGCGAGCATAGCGAGCGAGACACTTACAGGGGTAACACAATTGAAAATCGGGGATGTTTGTTTGGACGTACGTATGTCATTTTGTACTTTGACCTTCTCATATTTTTGTGTTAGCTTGTTGTTCGACCCTGTCTTAAACTTCACTAAACGGAATCCTCAGGTTTAGCGATCATTACCCGTAATCTGTCACAGTTATAAGCCCTACTAAACTGTATTTGCTTGAAAATTATTTGTCCACTAGAGTAACTACGAAGCTAAGCCTTGTGTAGGTATGTTCAGTTGTGTGAAAGTATTGTACCAAACGTAAATAATGCTACTTGTTTTTGTTGCTTTTTTTTCAATTCTAACTGTTGCAGGGAGTGGTTACTATGACATTGAAACCCCTTTACCTATACACGTAATTTAAACTTGACTTTTTCTTAGTAGCTTGATTGTTAAAATTAATCGTTTAACAATAGTGTAGTTTTAGGCTCGCTCGCCATTTGTGCTCAAGCACATCACTAGTTTATTTGTATATATGTATGGACGTATGTATGTCATTTTGTACTTTGACCCTCGCGTTTTTGTGTTAGTTATGCGTCCCAAATTGCACTAAACAGAATCCTCTGGTTTATCGATCAGTACCCGTATCACCCTAGAAATTGAATTGTTTACCGTTTTGAATTCTTTTGCGGGTGCAGTTCAAACTTGAAAACTTAATAAGGTAAGTCTGTGTAGGTGCATGTCCAGTTGTGTCAAAACTTTGTGTGTTAAAACCACTACTTAGCTAAAGAAACAAAGAAAACGTTTAAATAACGTGTATAGAGATGTTTCATCACATGAATAAACGCACTGTGCGCGATGCTCAAGGCAGAGTCATGGTGTACAGGTGGTGTTCATTTCTCTATGGAGTCTCTGTCTACATATGCTCTTAGTCTACCCGCGGAGGCAAAAAAACGATACCTGGAAAAGATAAGTGTCATAGAAGGTCGAGATCCTTTTGCTGATGGTTTTGGAGAATCTACCAATGCCATTCCATCTGTTAGTGCTGGCGATCTTGTGTCCTACTTAATGCTTCAGATCAGTTTCCTTACCGCCAAGGAATTCAAGGCACACAAGAGTCTAGAATCGTACAATCAGTTTGTGTGTGGCTGGATTAGAGCAGTTAATATTTGGAACAAGTTTGGAAAGTTTATCATAACTGGACAAGTAAGTGAAATAATAGCTATATTTATAATAAAAGTTGAATAGTTGTTACTTTAAGGTACGCCATTCCCAGCGATTCAGTGTCACACCATTAAGCTGTTGGATTATAAAGAGGAGACAGGTGAAGTTTGTTGTGCTCACTGCAACTGCATGGCAGGGCTGGGAGAGACTTGTACCCATGTAGCTGCAGTCCTATTCTACTTGGAGGTCCAGTCAAGACTACACGGCACTGAAACATGCACTCAGCGTCAATGTGAGTGGGTAATGCCAACATTTCAGAAGAATATGGAATACCTACCGTGAAGGATATTGACTTTTCCTCAGCAAAGAGTAAAAAGATTAAACTGGATGATGCAATACACTCTGCCTCAAACACAGCAGTGCCCTGCTCTATCAACAAGTGAAGTGGTAATTCAGCGAAGAACGTCAGTTCTCCCAGTGCTAATGAAATGAATAGTTTGTACAGTAGTATTAGCAAGAGTAAATCCAAGCCTGGTATACTTTCAATTATACCTGAATTTTCTGACCAGTATGTCTCAATATATTCACTTCCTGAATTTCCTCGTCCACTTTCTTTACTTTATGACCCTAATAATTTGAAATTAGATTACCATGAACTATTGAAGAAGTGTGAGTCGATATGTGTAGATGTATCTCAGCAAATGGCTGTAGCAGTAGAGAAAGAATCTAGGGAACAATATAAATCAAGAGTGTGGTTTAATTATCGTGCAGGAAGGATTACTGCTTCCACAATGAAAAGTGTATGTCATACTAATCCTGCAAATCCTGCTCAAAGCTTAATTAAACAAGTGTGCTATCCTCAAATGCATACTTTTACTAGCAAGCAGACAAAATGGGGATGTACACATGAAAAGGCTGCTAGAGATTACTATGAGAAATTTATAGGAGCAACCCCTGATGGAGTAGTATCTGTGTGCTTGCATTCAAGTGTTTGTCAAAGGAAGAGCTCATGGAAATCAAGTGTCCATACTATACGAAAAAATGCTGAACTGTGGGAGGGTTGTGTTTCAAAATCAAAACATTTTTTCAAAACCTCAATTATTCCGGAGTTAATGGGAAAGTGGTATACTAAATCAAACAAAATTTATGCAGTGTCCTTTGAAGTAAATTCAAGTCAGAAAGACAGTCAGGACTGTGCCACTAGTGAAAAAATTGAGTATTGTTATTGTAAGGGCCCTGATGAGGGCAACATGATAGGATGTGACAATCCAGAATGTAGCATTGAGTGGTTTCACTGGGATTGCTTGAGTATTAAAAGTACTCCGAAGGGAAAGTGGTTTTGTCCAGATTGCAGGAAGCTTCCACAGTTTATTAAGAAAAGGAAGACAAAAACATTGTGACTAGTTTTATAATTGCTGTGCATTATATTTTATTAATTGCTTTTATGAGATCTAACTACTTGTATTATGATTATTTATAATAACTCTAATTTAATACTTGATTAAACTTTTAATGTCAAAAATCATGCATACATTGCAGTATATATCAGTTAAAAGGTACAATAGAATCACACACATTACATAGACAACAACAAATACGTACAATCAGGTCAATAATTGGGCACTCATCTTCTCGTTTCGTTACAAACTGTATTGGTAATGTTGAACGTAAAATTGAAAATTTCTGACGAACATTACCGATCACTCGTTCAACATGAATCCTCACATTTGCAATTTTTCTGGTCTGATGAACGTCTACGGCTGACAGCTGATTTTTTCCCTTTGTGAAGGCTGGAATATGCAGACGACCTTGCATTACACCCACAGAATCTGCTATGTCAAAACCCCTGTCTGCCAATATTACATCGCCAGGAATAATTTTGTCAAGTATACCACAGTGTTCAGTGATATGCTTATCACTTACTCGTCCACCCCAAGTTTGCGATACATAAGAAATTACACCTTGTGGAGTTGTTCCCAGTAGTACTGTCACGGTATTATGATGTTTATAAGATGACCAAGTACAAGCTCTGGCAAACAAATTGGATGGCCTTTCAATAGAAATCTCAAAGCAATCCAAGATAACAGCAACTGTTTTTCCAAAAGATTCTTGAAAGCATGCTGGCATTGTTTTCTGTAAAACATCTCGATCTGGCCACAAAATCAAAAGCCGTAATCGAACATCCATTGCCTTTACCCATTTCTGAAAAATTCTGGATATGGTAGCCTTGGACACACCTAACTGATATGCCAGGTCTTGATAATTGCTATTTAGGCGAAACTTCATGAGAACCGCAACATATTCCTGAAATGGCATTAACTTGCTACTTTCGGAAGTGAGATGGCAGGCATAACATGCTCGAATATTGCCTTCAATGTGGTTAGATTTTGGTAAGCCTGTATATAAATTGACACACTCATCACTTTTAAATGTCTGCTCAGAGAACGGAAGTGGCCTTATCTTCATTGTAAGATTCTGCACTGTTTGTTGTAAGTCTTCGATGATTTTAACTTGACAATCAATAGTCTTTTTCAACTCTTCTGTTTCATCCACAAAACTGCAAGTTGGAGTGTTTGTAATTTCATCACCGCCCATATGATCATCACCCTGTTCATTATCGATTTCAGGTCTTAAAGAACACTCCACATCAGGACTTACACTGTGACAGCTTCACCCAGGCTCTTCAGCTTCACCAAGCAACAGCAAGCTCTGTGCTACTTCTTGTTCCTTTCTCCTGGTATCTCTTGCTGCTCTTCTAGCTATCCTTTCTTTCTCTGCTGAATTGTTAGCAGCAGCTCGAACAGACTTCTTATGGCCTAGATGAAGAGAGGGCAACCAATCAGGGTTGCTATCATCCATTAAGTCTGCAGGCTTTCCAGAGCTAAAGTGTAGAGAGCATATACGATCGTTCTTGAGAATCTTTTCAGTTAGGCCTACTCTAGAAATAGCTTTCAAATACCCTTCTCTTCTTCTAGTGCTTAGGGAGAGAATATCTGGGCCCTTATTAGATACTATTTTGGGGATTCTGTAAAAGCTGACATCTTTATCTCTACCAGAACGCTTACTGCAACCAAAAACTACACACAACACCATCGCGGGTTCGAGGTCAGGGGTCACGAGACTCATGACGTCAAATGAAACATCTCCTTTCCCTTCAATTCAAGCAGTTGCAGAGAGTTGTTACTATGGCACTGAAATACCTTTACCGTGTATGCGAAATTTTAAAACTGGACCTTATTTTCAGTAGCTCTTCAGTGTTAGAAGTCAAAATCATTCATATAAAAATAGTATAGTCTTTAGGCTCGCTCGCAATTTGTGCTCAAGCACATCACTAATTTATTGTGCTATTCTTTAGCAATACACAACACTTGTACAACATAATATATATACACCTGATCACTGGATATACCAGCACATCGTATTCTCTTCGCGACGGCAATTGATTTTCTAGGGTAAGCAATCAAATTTCCGAGACCGGTAAGGATCGCTAAACCAAAGGATTCTGCTTATCAAGCCACCTTTCCAAAGTACGCTCCATTGAAAATGCTCTATTGTACTGTAGCACCAAATCGGTCCCCCAGACTGGGACCACAATTGGTTGCCAAATTCAGTCCGGACTAAATTTGGCAAAGCGGACCACATCTGGCAGCCATATTTAGTCCGCCCCAGTCTCGCCCTAGTCTCGCGTAGCCAGACCCTTTACTGGCTACGCGAGACTACCTAACCCCGAGGAAAAAAATCAATTGTGTGATTAACTGGAGGTGGTGAGTTATATCAGTATAGTTCTCTATAGATGAGTTTACCTTTCAAATTCCCATTCTCATAAATACCTATAATAGTATATTCAATAAATTATAAGCTTCAAGACTTCATCATAGTGCATATGTTTGACTACCTTGAACAATGCAGCAGCTACATTTTCAAAATATTTACATTTCATAGGAATTGCCTCAACAAAATTTGTGAAATAATCAGTTATAGTCGAGATGTATCTGTTTACTTGATGTGATGCAGGAGAGATGGGCCAATGAAGTCAATACCAATGTGGTACCATGGTGACACAACTGATACTGGATAGAGCTCTGGAGTAGATTGGCTTAATTTGCCATGGCATAGATCACAATTACTAACCTGGATATATCACAATTAAAAAATAACAACACTCTTTGTCATCAGTTGACCACACTCACTTCTGTATGAGTTTATTTATTTGCTTACCAATTTATTAACATCATTGACCATTCCCTGCCACATAAACCGCTCACTAACTCTTGATAAAGTCTTTTTCGTGCCTAAATGTCCAGAAGTGGGATCACTGTGGCATGATGCTAGAATTCAGATCTCTCATCCAAATCAGTAATGTAACGAACCTAAGTTATGAAAGTCATTATGAAATTTTCTCCTTTTTTAATCACAATTTTTAATAGTAACATTTAACTGGAACAGTAACATTTTTAACCAAAGCTTTTTTTTTTTAATGTTCTGAACAGCCCTTGGTTAATCAGGTCTCAATAATTATAAACTTTAGATGATGTATTTTGGTGTGGAAAAACATACAGCTATATCTCCAACAAACATTCCTGTTAGAAACTCTGGAACCCAGTTATCTAAAAAGCTAGTACATCACTATCTATTGCAAATTTATACAATTATAAATATTCTTTAAAACTTGTAAATGCCTTCATGTATATCCAAACTGAAGCATCTCCCTTTTAATTCCCGTATAATCTAGTCATCATCCTATAATGCTATTAGTGTGGTTTGGTTGAGAGATTCCAGTACTAAAAAGTATCTTAAATCGCTTAGTTTTAGTTTTTTCCCTTGAAGATTTAGCTAATTTTTCTTCAATATTATTATGAGTAGTTTTAGTTATACTATCAATTGACTGTAGTTTCGGTTAATTTGTGTTATCTCAAATTTTTAACAATAAGACCCTGTAAAAAACAACAGCAAAAGTACGTCCTTATCGGTGTCAATATCAACCACAGGATTGGAATCCACCAAGCCTCTACAATTCAAATTTTTATTTAATTCGAGCGCACCCCGGCTGGGCGGACCGAAATTAGCAGGGCGGACCTATTTTGACTGCCAATTTCAGTCCGGCCAGACCGTACTTGGTGGGGGACCAAATTTCGAGTGACAGTACCAGAGTTCTAGTAGATAAAGCATTGTATTCTATTCTCTTAGTGACTTGACTATTGGAAAAAGAATTTTCCAGTAAGAACAAATCTGTTACTCAATGCCTATAGCTAAGACAAACAGACAAACAGTGAGTGCATTAACCAAGGTAACTTGCCACGCAACTAATCAACTCCCTAAGTTTATGGGTGGTGGTCACATGTTGACCTCTTTGAACTTTGCCTTATTGTATACATGTACATGAGTATAATAATTCACAGAGCAAGGCTAATTTATTTCACAAGCCAGAGGGAGTAAAAATAAAGCCCCACTCTGATATTTTAGCAGCTGCTCTAACCTGGTAGGGTAGGCTACACCAAAGGGAGGTAGCTGTAAAAACCTGGAAAAGTGGCAAGTTCAGCCAGTTGCTATAACTACTGGAGTAATGAGTTTGAGCAATACAGCTAAAAATGAAAATATCGTGAGTCAAGATTTGTACCTAAAGATATCATTGTGAAGATATCTAGGGTGGAATATATTATTTATATATATATATATGTAATAGTTATGCCATGGCCAACGAGGAGTTATGGAATATAACCGTCCAGATCCTGAGGGCGAAGCCCGAGGGATAAGGGCGGTGATATTCCATAACCCCGATGTTGCCATGGCACAACTGTTTTATACCATAGTTGCTGCTACTACTACTCTCTCATATCCACCTATATGGGACCAGCCCTACCACATATAACTCTCCTGCCGCTCTCATACCACAGGAATTTACCACAGCTAGCTGCTTTACTGCTTACTGCTGAGCAGCCCAGGTAGAGTTAGATCTGGAGATAACAGCTGGCAGCTACAATGCTAAAGCAAACTTGCTAAAGTAAACTTGCTAAAGTAAATTTTCTGGCGTGCTTCAATTGAATTTTAATTGAATTTTAATAGCCCCAGGAAAAATCACCGGGAAAATATCACTTTTAATCCATGGGTGTTACCGCAGCAACCATGGTATAAATATATATATTATTCTCAATTGAGACTGAGTCTCTTTTCTGGCCCAATAAGAAGGGGAGTATAAACATAACTGGGGTATGAGGTTTGTAGTAACAGCCAATGTTGGTATAGTTGTAAGAGCCAGGCCAGACATTTTAACTGAGTGCAATATCTTTTTACCAATGATTTTAATTAATGTCATAGATTTGGGGGGGGGGGGGGGGGCTCGACTGGTGTCATGAGCTTTTTTCAGAAAACTCCCTCATTTTTTAGCTAGTCTATTTCTTACCAATAAAAAGTATACTACTACCAATAACATTTTATCTGCGGTTGTTTTTCCACCTCCAATAATCGGATCATTTCATGAGCTCACCCCTGCTTATAGATATGCTGAGTCAGGATTTTTAGAACAAAGCAGGTGGCATAGATGGCATTAGACCAAAAAGACTTGTTTCTGTGGTTGGCTCTGCACCCTCTGTCTGTCTCAGGAACTGTAACATTCCCTCAGATTGGAAACTTCATTACATAGCTGCTAATCTGGAGATTAGAGTTCAGTTTCAAACCATAGGCCTATTTCACTAAGTATTGTGTCACAAAGGTTCTGGAGAGATTAGTTATAAAGAAGTGTTTGAACTCTTCCCATCAAACTTAGTCACTTAAGTGTACAACTACTTTTTTGATTCTTTCATGACAACTGCAGGATGGATTTATTTGCCTGGACTTCAATTTTCTGACAAGAATCAATTAGTATTAATCAATCAATGGTGCTCATGTCAGTATTACAATATTCTGAAAAAAAGTACCTTTTGCGCATGCACACTTAGGGTTAATTGTGAAACGTCAAACGAGTGTGTGTTGAAGTTGCACAACGAAGTATATCTCGAATACTGCGGCCTCCAGATGGTTAGGCGTAGAAATTTACTGGACAATTTTATATTTTTCCTTATACTTTTAGAAATGGACTGATAGATTATTCTGAAGTATTTCGTTTGTGCACAGGTTCGCTCACCATTTGTGCTCAAGCACATCACTAGTTATTAATATTAACTCAACACGACCTTTAAACTAAGTAAAAGGTATGTAAGACTTTACCCATGTGTGATGAACTTGTAGTCAAAGAACCCTGGAGTAATTAGTACTCCTACGTTAACCATACTAATGCCAACATTAGAGTTCTTCTTAACATGCACATTGCCAGTCACATCATGTGAAAGAAGTGTTATAGTGCCGAAGACCAATTTGAAAGCATCCATGAACCAATTGACTCTTAATCACATTTATTTTAGTACTTTTAATTTAAAAGTTTTATTATATATATATAACTAGTGGTGTGCTTGAGCACAAATGGCGAGCGAGCCAAACTACACTATTGTTAAATGATTGATTTTAACAACTAACACTCAAGCTACTAAATAAAGTTGAGGTTTTAAATTAAGTTAATGCGGTAAAGGGGTTTCAATTCCATAGTAACTGCTCCCCGCAACTGTTAGAAGCAACAAAATCAAGTCACGTTATTTAAATTTTTCTTTGTGATATTCTTAATAGTAGTTGTAATGCACAATACTTTCACACAACTGAACATACCTACGCAAGACTTACCTTCGTAGTTCGTCTAGTGGACAATGAATTTTCAAGTAAATGCTGTTGAGTAGGGCTTATATAACTGTGACAAATAGCGTATTAACTTACCACCGCCACTAACTCGAATAGAAATGGAGCTCCCATAAGTTTTTGCGTTTTAACTGCACCCGCAAAACAATTCAAAGCGGTAAACAATTCAATTTCTAAGGTGATACAGGTAATGGTCGCTAAACCAGAGGATTCTGTTTAGTAAAGTTTGGGACGGGGTCGAACGCCGAGCAAACACAAAAATACGGAGGGTCAAAGTACAAAATGACATACATACATCCAAACATAATATATCTAAATAAACTAGTGGTGTGCTTGAGCACAAATGGCGAGCGAGCCTGATAGTTAGGTAACATAAAATGTTACTATTTTTTTAGCTTGCTTCATGCAAACACTATAATAGCAGTTATGACATTTGATTTCAGCAAACAAATACAAAATCACTCTCTTACCTGATTAATGGTAACTTTTGTAGTATCAAACATATGCCATTCTGATAATCTCAATCAGCAGTAACTCTTGAACAAGCTCTCAGCTACGATAAAAAATAAACCAGTGTTATTATTTGTAATTTTAGCCAACAAATATGGAATTACTACTTACCTCATTCTTGAGTACTGATAACTTCTGTAGTATCAAATTGAAGTTACTTTGACTATCTAAATTACCTTGAATTCTTGACAACAAGCTCTCACCTACAAAACAATCAATTTTAGCACACAAATACAAAAATTACTTTCTTACCTCATTTTCTTGAGCAGTGGTAACTTTTATAGTACCAAATTTGAGTCATTCTGACTAATTGAATTTACCAGTCACTGTTGACAACAAGCTCTTAGCTACAAAAAAGAAAGGCCAGAGTTATTTTTGCATATTTAGCTAACAAATATGGAATTACGTACTTACCTCAGCTTCCCTCGAGTAGTAGTAGCTTTCTTAGCATTAATACTACGGCATTCTGACTACCAATGACTCTTGACAAGCGGCACTCCGTATCCCCCCTAAAACGGCGAAGTTATGAAATTAGGTCTGGAAATGGGTCGTCAATGCCATAGTAACCGGTAAAATCAACATTTTGTTTCTTGAAAAGCAAGCGTTTTCGCCGGAATTTTCTCACACTTTGGAGCTTAAGTATAAAGTAAGGCTTGCTTAATGCTGTAGTTTCAGAATAAACTGGGGTCAAGCCTAAAAAGCCGTGTTTTTTGGAGAAAAACGTTCCCCGCGTGCGCGTTTAAATGGCATACGTACCATCCATACATACATACATGTATATACTAGTGGTGTGCTTGAGCACAAATGGCGAGCGAGCCTTAAACTACACTATTGTTATCAAACTACTAAAATAAAGTCGAGTTGTTAAATAATTAAGTTAATGCGGTAAAGGGGTTTCAATTCCATAGTAACCATTCCCCGCAACAATTTGAATTGAAAAAGAAGCAACAAAATCAAGTCACGTTATTTAAAAATTTCTTTGTGATATTCTTAATAGTAGTTGTAACGCACAATACTTTCACACAACTGAACATACCTACGCAAGACTTACCTTCGTGGTTCGTCTGGTGGACAATGAATTTTCCAGTAAATGCTGTAGAGTAGGGCTTATAACTGTGACAAATAGCGACTAACTTGAATAGAAATGGAACTCCCATAAGTTTTAGAGTTTTAACTGCACACGCAAAATAATTCAAAGCGGTACATACAATTCAATTTCTAAGGTGATACGGGTAATGGTCGCTAAACCAGAGGATACTGTTTAGTGAAGTTTGGGACGAGGTTGAACGCGGAGCAAACACAAAAATACGTGAGGGTCAAAGTACAAAATGACATACGTACGTCCATACATACTGATAAACAAACATCCCCGATTTTCAATTGTGTTGTCCACCCCTAATACTGTCTCGAATTCGAAGAATTCAAAAAGGTAAACAATTCAATTTCTAGGGTGATACGGGTACTGATCAATAAACAGAGGATTCTGTTTAGTGAAGTTTGGGACGGGGTCGACAACCGAACTAACACAAAAACCCGAGGGTCAAAGTACAAAAATGCCTTACGTACGTCCATACATATATACAAATAAATAAACTAGTGGTGTGCTTGAGCACAAATGGCGAGCGAGCCTAAAGACTATACTATTTTTATATGAATGATTTTGACTTCTAACACTGAAGCTACTGATAAGGTCCAGTTTTTTTAATTTAGCATACAGGGTAAAGGGATTTCAGTGCCATAGTAACAACTCTCTGCAACTGCTTGAATTGAAGGAAAAAACAACAACAAAACAATACACGTTATTTAAAAGTTTTCTTTGTGATATTCTTTAGCTAAGTAGTGGTTGTAACACACAATGCTTTGACACAACTGGACATGCACCTACACAGACTTACCTTCCCAGTAGTCTAGTGGACAATGTATTTTCAAGTAAATACTGTTGCGCACGGCTTATAACCATGACAAAGAGCGCATTGACTTACCACCGCCACTAACTCGAATAGAAAAACTGCACCCGCAAAAGAATTCAAACGGTAAACAATTTAATTTCTAGGGTGATACGGGTACTGATCGATAAACCAGAGGATTCTGTTTAGTGCAATTTGGGACGGGGTCGACCACATAACTAACACAAAAACGCGAGGGTCAAAGTACAAAATGACATACGTACGTCCATATATATAAATAAACTAGTGGTGTGCTTGAGCACAAATGGCGAGCGAGCCTGATAGTTAGGTAACATAAAATGTTACTATGTTTTAGCTTACTTCATGCAAACAATAGCAGTTATGACATTTGATTTCAGCAAACAAATACAAAATCACTCTCTTACCTTATTAATG
>WLWD01004964.1_pt1 | contig 25683 bp, 27 predicted proteins | sample 6712731 | NCBI WGS metagenome assembly WLWD01 (sample SAMN12718690, study PRJNA576275) | sponge metagenome | isolation source: marine sponge | host: Mycale hentscheli | place: New Zealand: South Island, Marlborough, Capsize Point | collected 2014-11-01 | reverse complement strand
GACCCCATATCTCACCCACCCAGTGTAGGCTCTGACTTGGTTGTGGAGTGCCAGGAATGATACTGGAGAGTCAATGGCCTCCCTAGACTTAGCACACAGCCTCACCACCTTCAGCTTGGTGCGGTGGATCTTCTCTGTCAGCTGGTCCACTGCTATGTTACTAGGAGCACATACCAACACTTGCCTGCAGAATCGCAAAAAAGACAAAAACAACAACAACAACAACAACAAAAAAAAAAAACAAAAAAAAACTTACATAAACACATCCACACAAGAATGAATGCCAGTATGAATTAGTAAGACATGAATTTCATTTAAACGGTGGCAGCCATTACACACAATCCCCTCTTATCCGGGCACTTTAAGACCCAGTAGCTCAGATCTCAGAATTTACTCAGGAAGTGCTCAAGTACTCGTTGAGACAACCCTTTTCAAGAAGTGTCAGGGCTTTCCACAATTGATAATGATCATCAAATTAGCGAAGTCACACGGTCAGAAGTGATAAATTGAGTGAGTGTATTTTAATTTCGTGTATTGGCGTTTCAACTACAATGGGGAATGAGCTACTCAACCCATTGACAATAAGCAATAAATAATAACCAGGGTATACTGAAATAATGTGATAAGTGAATGCTTATAACAAAAACAGCGCAAATTAATCAGCAACAACTAGCTTCTGGTAAAGCTTAAAGTGCGCACATACATGGCCACTTCTTCCTAAACATTAAAAAAAAGCTTTGGTAGTGCTCACTTTGAGAGTATATCTATATATGTGACCATCTACAGGAAAACCGGGCACAATGCGGCACCCTTCGAAAAAAAAATTTTTTGCACTTACAGAGTTGTCGGCATCCAGATATTGAGCTCTCCAAGTTTTATCGTCGTAGCAAACAATACATTTTTAAGAAATCGATCGATCTTTTCTCGATATTTACGCACGCCGCGTTGTGCCCGGTTTTCCTGTAGACGGTCACATATGTAGCTTACATAGATGAATTAAAGCATGTGTAAAGCATTATAAATCAATCGTTATCGCCTCTCTCCCCTCCATCCAGTAACTTTGATGAGCATGCATGCATGGATGCAAGATGTATGTATATGAATGCATCCTGTACTAATGCCTGTGTAATAGCATGGAGAGTGTACATTACATATGTAAGCTTACGCAGGCTTGTGGATATTGACCAGGTGGTACACGATGGATGCAGAGGTGACAGTCTTTCCTGTCCCAGGAGGTCCCTGGATGAGGCCCAGAGGTCGCTGTAGAACTGTTTTGATGGCATGCATCTGTGAGCTGTTCAACTTTGGCAGGTTAGGAGCAGACAATCTGACAACAGAGACAAAGATCATAAGGTACGGAACTATTCATACAGTGAGGGAATACAATGATTATAATCAGAGTTGTCCAGATAGAGATCGAGAATGTTTCAAAGCTAACCAAGCTTGAATTTACTCCAGATAAACTAGAAAGAAATACGCAAGTCCTAATCTAGATTAACATTACAACCTATATACATGTATATAGCTTCGTATGGCCACTTAAGTTCAATCTAAGCAGCAAAAAGTAATAATTGCTCCGTGGCTATCAAAACAGAAAAACAACAACAAAAAAACAACAACAAAAAACAAAACAACAACAACAATGCAATCTAACAAAATGTGTCACTGATATGCTCAAAGACTGCATCTTAAAACAATACACAAAAAAGCTCTTATTTCCCAGATCCTCACTGTTTAGGTAATGGTAACTTGTTCATCTGATCCTCAATGTCGTGCCCCAGCAACTTGTGGTACAGGTAAATAGAAACTGCAGTCTCATTCACAGCGAACATCTTCATGGCATTCTGCATGCGATCAAACGACGTAGACTTCCACACGAAGTCTACACAGAAGTTGGTGGTGATATCAACGGGCACGCCCACATTGGACTTGAGCTCCAGTCCAACTTCCTCTCCAAAACCAGCTACAAGAAAGGAAAGACGTGGTAAATAGACATCGAATTATGTACTAAGATACAAGTACATCAGTAATTGAGCTTCACTCTGTGAACTTCACATGAACAAAAAATACCTGTTTAAAAGTTACACTGTAGCTGCTAATGAGCTGTAGTGAAGCACCAGACTTCAATTCACTGCAAGCAATCAGCTTTCATATGTAGTAAAGTAGTGTATGCACTTCTGCACTACTGCAGTCATTACAGCAGCAGTTACCTCAGTGTGATAAGGTAACCTTTTCTTAATCCCACAGTCAAATCAAAGTTAGAATCACATTATATATACACCTTCAAATTTGACACAAACTGGGTAAAAAATACCCTTCAATAAAATTCAATCCCAAAGCTGGAACATGATTAGCACATGTACGTATATATTGGATGCTATACACTGGTTCTTTTTAATACTTACTGTTGGGAGCTTTGATGACGTGACCAATCCCTTCCCACGTGCGTAGAGCACCACTATACTTCAACCTCAACTCATCACCCTGCATTAGACGCATGTCTACACACACACACACACACATACACACACACATACACGCACACACACACATACACAGTGACTATCACATGTCACTAAAGTTCTAACGTTAGTCATTAAGTAGTACAATGGTCACATCTGCTACACACCTCCATCTTTGCGAGGGAAGTTGAAGTAGGCGTATCTCTTCTTATTGAGTCCCATCTCCCAGCGTACTTCAATGTTGCCTTGCATCTGACTCTCCTTCAGCTTCTTGTCATAATCTGCCTCGAATTTCACCAGAGGACCAAAGATGTTCTGATATTGATATGCATCCTGATACCTACACACAAACAAACAAACAAATAAAACCATGTGTGGAGCCAGGGCCTGGTGCTGGGACAGAGACCAAGGAACAGTGAACTTCATTAATCATCAACTCACTATTTTATGTCACGTGATTTCTGGCAGTATATTAGTTGTGTTTTGCTGAGTTGTATTTCAGTCTACCGCATAGTCCTGTGTGTGTGTTTGTCTTGTGTTTGTATATCTGTTACCTATTACTTACCTTGTCAAGCGCACCACAGCCACCTCGTGGACTACGGTAGCGGCGTAACTAACTACGTACGTACATCCCGGGGAAATCGACTAGCTATGCTCTCCCTGGGACGTCATTCAACTTTCACCCGCATCCCTCCCACACCATATACCTTCTATGACATACATGTACCACAACAAAGTACACAAACGCATGCCATTTCTATTAAAGTCACAGTATGTATGGCAATGATTAGCATCAGTGGTGATTGACGCTTGGGTATGCAAATTTTCTTGCTTTAAAAACTGGGTGTCAGAATGAAAGTGCAAAGTAGCAACGTATCCAATCTGGAACTACACCAAACCACAACCCTCATATCCCAATAACCCACACCCTTCACACCATGCAATGCATGCCTTACTCAACAACATCAATAATGTATTGCCACAATAATACTTTATTAGTGGGAAAAAAATTGGTAAACTTTTAATTGAAAAAGAGAACAGTTATAAAAAAACTGTTGTTGTATCCAATGCATGAAGGTGGCAAATGTAACAAAATAAAAACAGTAGTTGACAGAGAACTATGGCTCTATAACATGCGTAGTTTAGGTAAGGCCCTCATAATAGTATATATTCATACACTCCTAACACTGTACCCAGGCCCCTACGTTGCTGCAAAACATGCACTAAGGACCTCCTCACTTTAGTAGTACGGACTGAGGCTCCTCATCCACACCAGGCTTTTCCAGGTCCTCCAGAGAAGCTTCAGGATTGTCCTTCCAGAGCTCTTCCAGTTTGTTGATCTGGGAGGCTGTGATCTGCCGGGCCCTCATCTGCTCCTTTTCTGTTGGCACCTTCACCAGCCAACTCAGGAAACAACGATCGCTAATTAGAGGGTTCCAATGGGAAGGGTCCCTACACCCATCACATACACACACATATATACACATGACACACCCACACATAACTTTCCTGTCTCATACACTGCATGGTGGAATAATAAGAATCAGTAACCAATATTCTACCAAAACAAAGGGCAGGTTTAACAATCTTTAGGAATTTTCGCAACTCATTAGAATAATGAACATTTTGATGTCAAGACAAGGAATGTCCCATAGCATTGCACGTAATGAACGTCTTAAATTGTACAACAGAATTTAATTCACCATGGGCTAAATGACACACACACACACACACACACACTCACCAGTCCTCTTTGAGAGCATTCTGCACAGCACACGGATGTCTACAGAGCAGCACTACCACCGACTCCTCCTTGGCGGAGATGAATCCCAGCACAAACACGTTCCTGTTGCCACAGTTGTAGCACTCCAGAACAGTCTCTCCCAGTGGGCTGTCCCTGTGGAGGGTCACTTCTTTACACTTGGACCGCACCAGGTGGTTCACAATGTGGCTGAACAACAACAACAACAACAACATGTGTTGACACTAACTAAGCACGCAAGTCGCAAAGAGGGGCCGTTTAGAGAATGTAAAAGTAAAAGTCGCAAGTGGTAGTAGAGTGGCTGTTGAAGGCCTCAAATTTGTAAAACCTAATGGTACCTAGCTAATTTTAGTATCAATAGAAGCAAATTTAAATATTGAAAAACATCCAAAATCCTCCCAAATCCACCTTGGGGAAATCAATTTACACCCCTTTATAGTAATGTACCACTTGTTAATTAAACCTGCACTGGACCTGCACCTTACCTACATAGCACATGCACTTTTAGCACTTACCTTTCTAAGGACTAGAGTGGAGACTAACACAGACTAACACAGCAGTCTTCTATTGTTGCTAAAGGCTTTGGAAAGAATCTATCTATGTCAAGTAAGCCATTAAGATATACTGGCTAGAATGTTTTATTCTGTAGCTCTTCTTATCTGTAGGTGTTGCTGAGTTCATTCATGGCAGAACAGCACCCTATTCAAGATGTCAGCAACTGTTTGGAAGAGAGCTGTGTAATCTGCAAATTAGGGTTTGACAATGAAAAACCAATTAAAGTAACTAAAAAAGGTATGTTGAGCCTCATCAGTTATAGTGAAAAACGTGGCAAGTCAGAACTGCATACCTACTTAACTGAGTGTGTCAGTAAGACACCTATTGGAACCGTTTTAGTGCACCAAGATTGTCGCAGAGATTTCACTGACTCAAAACGTGGGTTTTGTAGCAGTTCAGAAGACCAGCCTTCAGCGGAAAGGCTGAGATCTAGTATATTGCCCTTCAATTGGAAAGAAGACTGCATGCTTTGTGGTAGATCTGTTGCAGTGAATAGTCGTCACCCAGACAGGACACATGTCAAGACTGTGAGAACCATCCCCATTCGTAGTAAGGTTCTTGAGCGTTGTGCCAAGAGGGGTGACTCTTGGGCATCTGAAGTTCAAACACGCCTTCATGGCTGCATTGATCTAGTTGCCGCAGAGGCTGTCTATCATGCCTTATGCTTCTCGCGATTCATGCTAAGCAAAGAAAAAAGTAGCGCATTGTCAACCCCAAAGGCTCATGGTAGACCAGAGAATACTGGCATGTTACAATGGTTCAAAATGCTATGTCAGTGGCTTGAATCTGAAGCTGGTGCAGAATTGTACACACTTACTGAATTGCATGTTAAGATGGTAGAATCTTCTGGTAATGAATCAGATGTTTATACTATCAAAAGACTGAAGCAAAAGCTGCAGGAACATTACAAAGAATTTATCTTTTTCTCCGACATTGAAGGCCGCAGTGCTTATTCTCTTAATGTACCACTGGAAGGAGAACATGGCCGACGTATACTTCCTTTCTGAAGCAAGAAAGTCACAGAAGAAAGGCTTGCTGGTATGGAAGATACATAATCTTGTAATGAAAGCTGGAGAGGCAGTTATACCACACCTTCTATTTGTTCATGCCTGGAGTGGTTGTGACACAGTGTCTGCAATATTTGGGCAGGGAAAAACAAACTTGCTTAAGAAATTAAAGGAATCAGAGGAGCTGAAAGACATATCAGTTTTGATGAGTGACCCTCAAGCAACTGCTGAACAGATTGGCGAAGGTGGCATCCGGGTACTTATTTCCATGTATGGTGGCAAGTGCAGAGATTCCTTGACAGGTTTAAGGTATGCTAAATTCATGGAGATGGTCGCATCAAGCCGAACATCGCTCAATCCTAAGAAGCATCCACCTACAGAGAGAGAGAGCAGCGTATTTTCATAGCCTATGAGTTCATCTTCAAGTAATGCTCTGGAAGAAGCTTGTCAATAGTCATGATGACATGGATCCTAAGCATTGGGGTTGGAGACTTGCATGACAGACTTACCTGCATCCAGAGAGCCTGCTGAAGTTTGTGCGATGTCAATGCAAACTTTCGTCCAAAAGACCATGCGCAACTAATGTATGTACATGCCGTAAAAATGGGCTCAAGTGTGTCACATCTTGTGGAGGTTGCAGAGGTGAAGGTTGCACGAATGCTGAGGAGGTTTTATTCGATGAGGATGAATACATTTGATAACAATCATAACAGACTCATTCTATTATAGCTACCACGGTATATTGAGAACTACTTGTCTAATTTTGTTCCTGTCCAACTATGTTGTGTATAAAAATTATTATTAAGGGTGGCCGCACACCGCCTACGCAATTTTTTGTTGATGGTTGCTATGCACTATTACTACTATTGTATACTTACAGGGGCTTCTCTACTATAACACAAGGACACAGTACCTGCCGAAGGAGCCGCTCACTAATTTTAGAGCTAATCTGGAGGAAATATCGGGGCCTGGTTATAAAACTTTGTAGCAATTTTTTGGTGCGGTAAGTTGGAGCTCTGCAATTTGGTACACTACTAGCCGAGCCGATACTCTACTGCAAGACAAAGAGTTCTTATCCATTTCAATATTACTTTATGATATATTCGCATTTTTTTCTATTTATAAGATATTGAAAAATTCTCAACGTGGTGCAGTTCATTTTTTTTTGGTTTACCCGTGTATAAAATTTTTGTGCCGTTCTCATTATTAGATTCCAAGAAAAACTGTTACAAAATTTGGAACTTTAATTCCACTCGCAATTCTTAAGAAATAGCCCCACCCCCATATCTCGTACTTACGAGTACGCGAGCAATTTTTTTTTCAATTAGTTTATTGGTTCTAAAAAGAGCCCGCCTATATCAAGAGTAAACAAACATCAATACAACAATAATAAGAGAGTCAGAAGAGAGAGCAGTTTATTGGAGATAGCCATAGGTGAAGGTATTAGATCTGCGCAGCTTGGGAAGTCTTCGCTCCGCAGAAATCGAGCCTGGTATATCCATCCGCTTGAGTTCAGGTGCGCAGAGTCCAGAGAACGGCTACAGGAGGAGAGGCAGCCTGGTGCACCTTGCTGCGTGAGCTCAGACGACGTATGGAGAGTTGCTGTAAACGGATATGAGACAACAAGAAGCTAAACTAAAACACTACAACTTCGCAAAGTATACTTCTGCTACTACTGCGCGATAGTTTCTGCTCGCGTATTATCAAATGGCGGGGAATAAATAAATGTCCGGATCTACAGGCAGTGCGCGTTGCTATGTGCGGCCACCCTTAAAACTTAAAAGTTTTGCTAAATTTTTTCCCCAAGGGTAGATTTTGGAGGATTTTGGATATGTTTTTCTCCAAAAAATTGTGCTTCCAATGATACCAAATTTAGGTAGGTACCATTTTTTTCCGGGTCCAATCTCTTAACAGCTAGACTATAGCTAAAGGGGAACTACACACTGGCAGGCACCGACAAAGCCTTCTGATTATGAAATCATAACTTTTCAAAACTTAAGGTGCAGGCTTGTTGCTGATGCAGCAGTATTTGGACTGAACTATTAAAAAAGAGTGGGGACGGGGACTTACAAAATTATTTTTCACTTCTTTTGTTTGTAGTATGCAGCTGTGTGCTCAAAACAAACAACTGATGAACTACAATAGAAGATAAACAATGACTATATTAAAGCCTCCTCAGCATCAGAACCAATTTACTGAGCAGTATTGAAAGATGTAATGCTATGCATCTCAACCAGCAGCACTAATACGGACTGACCATTCTCCCCTTAGAATTAAAAAAACAAAACAAACCAAATATAGTCAGAAATACATACTGTTGTCAGTGACACATATTACATAAATATGGGGGAGGGGGGAGGGGAGGAGATGGGTTGAAAAAGCACAGGGAGCTTCTTCCTAACAAGTATACGCTATATTGCATGCACATTAATAGTACACAACACACCCTCTGCAGAAGACTACTAGTTCCTCTTAAATGCCTTCACTCTAAATGAAACACTGGCCTCTAAACTTTAATAACTCCTTTTGACCCCAGAACATCTTATCTCACCTTCCAGAAGTGTTGCCCCTGCCATTACAGAACCACTTCTTAGTTCTGTTGCACAGCACAACTGCCGCTGGGTCATGCATGCCACAATAAGCACACGCATGCCTGGGTAACTCTCTAGGTGTGAGTCCCTCCGCCTCCAGACCCCACTCCTCGTCATCAGACCCCCGCTCCATAGACAGACCGGCAAGAGCTGCTGCCACGCCATCCACGTCAGACTGAGAGTCAGTGGCACCTGCAGCAAATACAATAGAAACCTATTAAAGGCAAGATTACACTACATGCACTTTGTCCCAAAACTTGTGTTAATCCGTTCCAAAAATGTTTTCACTGGCTACCCTAATTGGTTACCATACTTCTAACTTAATTTAAAAAAAAAGTAATTAGCCAATGGATTAAAAACAATACTAACACAAAGCAATCACACAATCATTACTAATAAAGACCTATTGTGCCCTTACCTCCCCCCCCCCCCTCAACCCCTAACCCCTATGTGACCAACTCTCCCAAGTTAAAATAACAATTCATAATTAAAAATTTCATAATTAAAACCAGAATCAACTCTTTATTGAAGGTGTGGGAGAGGATGAACAAATTCTGTAGCTATCACCAGCTTATTGTAGAAACATGGGAAGTAGTCGCTTGAAGGTATAAGAAGAAAAATATGGATGTTAAAATTAGGTGATAGTTACTTGAAATTTGTAATGTGAGCATACGGATTGTGACTTCTATAGCCCGCCATGCATGTACGGTGACTATTCTTAATTTAATAAGTAAAAATTAATATCACATTTCTGAACAGCTTGGAATTTTATATTATAGTACAATTTAACACACACACACACAAAACACACCTGGTATAAAGGCTGCTACCTGAACTGCTGCTATAAAATAGATAATAATTGTACACTGTTTATTTAACTACTTTTGTTAGTGTTTTGGTTTAATACTGGACACCAAGACAACTTAAAAATTCCCTAGCAACCAAAGTGATTACAAAATTTCAGCACAATAGTCACAAATACCTTGACCAGGAAGTGCAGCCTGAGCCTGTTGAGAAGCTTGACTCTGTGAAGCCTGGGTTTGACTAGGTAAGGTGAATTCGTCGTACATATAGTCCCCAATGCCCTGAGTATCGCCTCCATAGTCCAACCCTACGTCGTCTACGAACGTAAGAGACTGTGGCTGACTGTAGCCTGTGTCCCCAGTTAACATACTACTCATATTTCCAACTCAATCGAGGCGTACGACACGGCTATTTCAAAAATAAATTTCTAGTTTTATGGCAGTGGGGGAGAGACCTCCGGCCCTTTTGGCAAGTACGAAAAGTGCAACTAACTTTGAACCTGTCATGGGACAGGTCACGTGATCATTGTTTTACGACGAGACGTCCCTTACCATTTTTAACACGAAGCTAAGAGAGAGAGAGAGAAGAGAGGGGAGTAGCTACTATTCACTCGCCGCTGCATCTGTATTCATTTTTGCACAATGGAAGAAGGCGTGGAAGAAGGGAAAGAGTGTCTAGCATTTGCCGTTGAAGGTGTCAAGGAAGTTAATTATGGGTGAGTTTTATTTGGGGGAAATAAATCGTCTCGTTTATAAATACCGCTTGTTGTACTTGCATTGAGCATAATTTTTAAAAGCTAATTCGTATAGTTAATGGCTATGATGGAAAAACCAAGTAATTATAATATCAGCTGCTGTAGTAGTTAGATGTGACCTTGTGGACCAGTATAAGTTTGTGTTTAGTCAAGATATGAACACTACAAGTCAATGAATAGTTGGGGTTAGCATATTTTCCTAAACTCTGTGGTGTGAGAAGTTTATATGTCCATTGTTTATGGATTCTACCGTATCCTCATCAATCTTGCACAGCTACTTTATATCATACAGAGTTACACTCATTACATTAATTTGATTGGTGATAGAATGCCTTGTGTGCAGTAGTTTACATAAGGCATTAGAAAATTCTACATGAAAATGCCTCTTGTTTTTCTCACATGTCCATTAAACTACATGTATTATTTTCGCTGAATAGATGATTAATTTTGACTCACACACACACATACAAACACACCCACACAAACACACACACACATACACATACACACACAAACACACACACACACACATGGTGCATGTGTCTATACCGTTCTCCCTCAGAGCCACTGAGCGTTCCAACCTCCTGAACATGTTGAAGATTAACATCAAATCACTGATAGACAGCTCAATGAGGGCGGGGCGCACTCTGAGTGACGACCATCCTCAACTGCTGCAATTCTTAGTGCTCATGGAGCTCTGTCTCAAGCACCGTATGAAGAGTAAGTGTGTGTGTGTGTGTGGGGGGGGGGGGGGGGGGGGGGGGGGGGGGGGGGAGGGACATGCTGCAAGATGGGTGGGGCTAGGTATCTAGATATTACCATTTTTATGGATAGCGTATATGTGGCCCTTTGCCTGCATAGAGTCTTACTTGAGTTTAGTTAACTCCTGTATAATAACTTGATTGGGAAAAAGAGAGTAAATATATTTGTAAACAATTTGTTAAAGTAGCACTGAATTGCAATTTACCATACGCCGTAATCAAGTTGGAACTCACTATGTACTTGGTTGTCAAACAGTGCAGTTCCACTACTATGTGCAGTGTTGATGTGATAGGACTATTGGCATTTGCTCTCTCTATCTGTGTTTGCATTAACCAGTTGCAATATTTCTGGTTATAATGGTTTAAATAAAAAGAGATTCACATGTTTAATAAGCTACACGTACTAATAACCTGTGGTTTGGGTTTGCTGATTTTGATGTCCAGGTCGTCGCAGTGTTCTGGGCCAGCGTCGATCGTTCTGGGCCGTCATTGAGAACTACGAGAGAGAGTCTACGGAGATGTTTGAGAGTGTCGGCAACATCAAAGTCTTGCCCGGCATCAAGTGAGTGAGTTAGTGGAGCTAAAGGAGCTAATAGTTGGCTCACATGCAGATGGTTGTATAGAGGTGGTGGTCGTGTGGTAAGTCTTCCTTTTGTCCTGCTATGGAAGGTTCTTATAATAAAGTTACCATTTGTTGTAGAAGTAAATACTATGGATGTGCAATTATTGCTGTGGTTGGAGTGATGTGTGTTTGAGCTTGTATGGGTGTGGTTATGGGTATGGGTGTGGGTGTGGGTATGTGTAGATTTAGTATTAGAGTGTGTGTGTAAGTGTTAGTCAAAACTAACCTTCGGAGATCTTGATTTATTGTTTCCGGCACTTCCTCTTTCGTCAACAACAAGTTCAACTTCTTTTGGTCAGAAAAGTGCTAATTTTAGATATTCCATGTCCTTTTTAGCAAAATTGTATTTGTTCTTTTGCTGCCAGTTCTATTTAGCTTCCTACAAATATCTTCAATAGTTTTCTGCATATAATGAGTTTTAATATTTTATAACTACATACTTTGTTCTGATTTTTGTAATGTTACACACTAGGGTTTGACTTAGCTCAACCCTAAAACAAGTGCATTGTTCTTTTTTGGTTTTAGGACTATGGTGGGGCGTGGCAGGGCGTGGCTTAGATTCGTCCTCATGCAGAAGAAACTGGCTGACACATTTAGAATCATCATAGAACGAAGAGAGAGATTAAGGTGAGAAAAAGCATAGAAATAGTCTGGGGGCGTGGCTCTGTGTAATCAATGGTGCTGGAATAGCTATGTACCTATCACTTTGCTTGCACACACATGCACACACATACATACAAACGCTCACACCGGCTACACATACGTACTTGCGCACATGGCACTCCTGCAGTGAATGGTATGACCGGCAGAGCATCATGTGGTGTGAAGAGGGTGTGGTCATCAGCGGACTCCTGATGGGTCTCAATGCTATCGACTACAACGTTCATATGAAAGGAGAAGACTTTGACAAATCAGTGAGTTAGCCACACCCACTCAGATAGCACTCACAACCACACCCACTCAGATAGCACTCGCAGTACTTGGTACTTATGTATGGTGATCGGAGAGAAGAACTGATTCTGACAAATTACAAGAGAGAGAAAGGATGTCTGGGTTTATTTTAAATTAGCGCATAAATTTTATATTAATGGTATTGTGTATTGCATTTCATAGTTTTGTTCCATTTTATGTACAAAAAAGTAACCATAATGAAAAGGGATTCTCGGATTAGACAGAATTAGGATGAAGAGTGATCTTATAGATGAGACGTGACGTAGTGGACAGAATTAGGTTTCTGGGATGAAGAGTGATCTTATAGATGAGACGTGATCGTAGTGGACAGAATTAGGTTTCTGGGATGAAGAGTGATCTTATAGATGAGACGTGATCGTAGTGGACAGAATGGGGTTTCTGGGATGAAGAGTGATCTTATAGAGGACAGAATGGAGTTTCTGGAATGTGACGTGATTTAAGTGGACAGAATTAGGTTTCTGGGATGAAGAGTGATCTTATAGATGAGACGTGATCGTAGTGGACAGAATGTCGTAGTGGACAGAATGGGGTTTCTGGGATGAAGAGTGATCTTATAGATGAGATGTGATCGTAGTGGACAGAATTAGGTTTCTGGGATGAAGAGTGATCTTATAGATGAGACGTGATCGTAGTGGACAGAATTAGGTTTCTGGGATGAAGAGTGATCTTATAGATGAGACGTGACGTAGTGGACAGAATTAGGTTTCTGGGATGAAGAGTGATCTTATAGATGAGACGTGATCGTAGTGGACAGAATGGGGTTTCTGGGATGAAGAGTGATCTTATAGAGGACAGAATGGAGTTTCTGGAATGTGACGTGATTTAAGTGGACAGAATTAGGTTTCTGGGATGAAGAGTGATCTTATAGATGAGACGTGATCGTAGTGGACAGAATGTCGTAGTGGACAGAATGGGGTTTCTGGGATGAAGAGTGATCTTATAGATGAGATGTGATCGTAGTGGACAGAATTAGGTTTCTGGGATGAAGAGTGATCTTATAGATGAGACGTGATCGTAGTGGACAGAATGTCGTAGTGGACAGAATGGGGTTTCTGGGATGAAGAGTGATCTTATAGATGAGATGTGATCGTAGTGGACAGAATTAGGTTTCTGGGATGAAGAGTGATCTTATAGATGAGACGTGATCGTAGTGGACAGAATTAGGTTTCTGGGATGAAGAGTGATCTTATAGATGAGACGTGATCGTAGTGGACAGAATTAGGTTTCTGGGATGAAGAGTGATCTTATAGATGAGACGTGATTGTAGTGGACAGAATTAGGTTTCTGGGATGAAGAGTGATCTTATAGATGAGACGTGATCGTAGTGGACAGAATGGGGTTTCTGGGATGAAGAGTGATCTTATAGATGAGATGCGATCGTAGTGGACAGAATGGGGTTTGTGGGATGAGATTTGACCTTAGAGGACAGAATGGAGTTTCTGGAATGTGACGTGATTTAAGTGGACAGAATGGGATTTCTGGGACGAGACACAATCCCAATGTACAGAATTGGGTTTCTGAGATGAATTGTGATCTTAGAGGACAGAATGGAGTTTCTGGAATGAGACATGACTTTAGTGGACAGAATGGGTTTTCTGGAATGAGACATGATTTTAGCAGACAGGATGAAGTTATTGGGATGTGCTGGGATCCCAATGGATGTAGTGGGGGATTTTGGGATGAGACGTGGTGACCATGGTATCTAGTACAGGGTGTTGTGTGTCATGTGATCCTGTTCTCGGTGCAGGTGGGCGTGCTCGACTTGAGTCAGTACTTGAGGGACGGGAACTACTTGAAAGAACCTAGTCCAGGTCCGGCAAGGTGAGAAAGACACACCCACCCACAGGGTCAAGAAGTTTCTGTATTCGTTGTTATTGTTTTGCAGTGATCAAGAATCAGAGTTGTCTAAATTGCTGGACCAGAAGGCGTATTTGGAGGAGTTGAACCGGAAGCTGGAGTAAGTCTTAGGCTTGTTATGATTAGTTACAAGTACATATTATGTTTGTTGTGGAAATTCATGTGCATGTATGACTTTTTGTTTTGAATGATTTGTAGTCTGTACCAGTGAATACCCTTTACCCACTCATTGCCATGTCATTAGGAGTACGGTGGATAGCCAAGGTAGTCGCTTGAAGGTGTTGGAGACAGACAACGTTAGCTTGCGAGATCAAGTGGACATGATGAATAAGTCTCTCAGCGCCATTAGTCTGGAGAGGGAGGAGCTTAGGGACATGAACGAGAAATCATCCGCAGACCTCAGGAAGGCTTTGGAAGTGAGTGGATTGTTTGAGAGAAAGCTAGTTTAGTCTGAAACGGTGAAGTTGCTAGTCTTTGTCAATTGTTGCAAAAGTTGCCCTCTTCAGTGTGACTTTTTCTCTCGTAGAACTTACAAGATGATCAGAGGGCGGAGCTAGCCACCTACGTACAAACTAGGTAAGGGGGTTTGATATTTACTTCTTGGATAATTGATCGGTTTAGAGTGTGATATTTTTGCTGACTTAAGTAAGAAGTTTGGTTATGGGATGCACGGATTGGTAAGGTTTTCAATCTGATATGGTAAAATTCATTTAGTGAAGAATTCCACTTCTGGTAAAGGGGTTTAAGCATTATTTAGATGTTTAGAGGAGGGATTAGTTGAGTTTACACAGATTGCTTGATACACAGCAAGTTTAGTAAAGATTTGATGAGGAGGTTGTTTGACTAGAGAATGGGATGTTATCACACAACACATGTCTAATCTCACACAACACATGTCTAATCTCACACAACACATGTCTAATCTCACACAACACATGTCTAATCTCAAGGTTTGTTATTAATTATTGTGGGTTTGATTCTTCTCAGAGCTGGTCTCAATGAAATGTACGGAGCTAGTCAGCGATCTCTAGAGACGGAGAGGAAACTCAGGCAACAGCTGGAACAGGAGGTAGAGATGCATCGCTCCATCAGACAGGAGAAGGAGGTGAGAACTGGTCATGTGACTTGTGTGGTTGGTTGTGATAAATATTGGGTCATGTGACGTGTGGTTGTATCATGTGACAAGGGTTAAAAGTCATGTGACCACCGTATGAATTGCTGTCTGTATTATCGCAGACAGCCCTCCAACTTCTGGAGAAGAGCGTCCATGAAAAGCAAGATACAGTAGTGACTCTACGCAAGCAGCTGGAAGAGATGAAGGCGGCTAATTTGAAGATGCAGAATCAACTGAAGGTACACACATACACACACACACACCTGTGTTTACAGTAAGGGAGGGGCATACAGGAGCCAGTTTACCATTGTTTATAATTGGTACAGGGAAAAATATTGTGTAAGTAGGCACTCCTTTCAAACATTTTGCCTCTAGAAATGTTGAATTATTATTACGTGATGTCCGAGAAATATAATAGTGTTGTTTATTATTTGTGTTTTCGCGTTTGATTCCAATGCAGTCTGCTAAGGAGACTCATCAGAAAGACACTCTCAAGATAAAGACTTTAGAAAGTCGTCTCTCTCAGCTCACTGGGCACAGCAAGTCAACAGACAAGCAGTAAGTAACTCCGATATGAATTTGCAAACATTAATTAATTAATGTTCAATATTCTCAGCGGAATTAATATTGCTTGTGGGCGGGTTCACTTTCGTTTGGTCAATAAATTTATACGTATTTAAACGTAATGTAACCGTTTTTTTTTTTTATTTTAGCAAGAAGTCGAAATATCTTGATTATGTTTATGTATATGTGACAGGCTCTGCGAAAACCAGGCATTTCAGGCAAAAATTGAAATTGAGATATAGGCTCCAGAACTAAGTCATCGGAAAAATTCTATCTTTCTCCTATTTTTGTTTTTTGCAGAATTAGTCTTAGTGACCCTTACTCTAAGTCTATGCCAAATTTCAAATGTCAAAACAACTTAAAAGACCCCAAGCATGCTGTGGAGAGACAAGCTATCTTTTTATTCTCTGTCGTTCTCGAAGTACAATAAACGGGGAATGGGTGGAGTTTCAAACAAGCAGCTAAAAAACGGCATAGCTTTGAGACTATTGCATGCAATCTACAGCTTACCTCTGGCTGAAAGTTTACTCCTACATCGAGTAGAGTAGCGCTCTGAAAGCTAAAAAGAACTCTACGCAAAACTTCGTTAGTTGCCAAAAAGTGGCTGCACAATTTAATTGCGTATGCGGAGTATGCCGTTAAGTATACGGAAACGTTAATTATACCGGAAGTGGAAATTCAATTTATGTTTTCACGATTTCTAGTTCAATTGCTTTGCTGAATACAGCCCAGTTCAACTGTGCGAGTCAAAGGTTTTACCCTCCAGTATTTTAGCACTAAGTTGAGATAAATTGTAGCTTTTTATTAACATAAAAAACTCATTTTTTTTGGTTTGCCAGAAATGCCTGGTTTTCCCAGAGCCTGTCACATATTATATTTAATTAAGCCGAGAGAATACTGTTATATTTAACACTAATGTTCACACACGCACACACGCCTAGATTGTCAGAAACCACATCTAAGCTGGCGAAGTCGCAGCGGACGTCCAAGGAGTTGGGGGCGCGGTTAGAGGAGGTGCAGGTTGCTCGCAACACTGCAGAATCTGACTTGGTTATAGAGAAGCAATGGAGGGGAACATTACAGGTAAGATGTGGTAGCTTGTGGATCACATGACATGCATGTGACGCATGGCTGAAGCTTAGACAATAACAATCCAATACTTTATGTGTGCTACTCGAATAACTTGGATTATCTGACACCATTGTATAGTGGTTAATATATTCTTGATTATCGTGTATGAAAATTTCATTACCAAGTTAATGAAATAAGATTTTTGAAAGTCACTGGTAACTGTGTTTTTTCAGATGGAGTTACAGAGAGAAAAGAACAGAATAGTAGAACTCACTAATGAAACCAAGAAAGTGAAGGAATTGAGAAAGGTGAGAATACACGTAGTTATGGCAACAAAGCATGTGGTCATGTGACCAACTGGCAGTCATTGGTGAAGGGTGTGTCACTCCGGTTATTTGGTGATGTGTCTAGGATCATGCAGAACTACAGGAGAAATATGCAGCTGTGCAGGAGACAGTGTCAGAACAGGAGATAGCCATGGTGGAGATGGGCAGACAGCTCAGTCTGTGAGTGAGACACTGTGAATATATCCATGTCATATGTCATTATGTCATATGTAGTTGCTATTGCTGAAGGTCTTAAACTTTGACAGGGTTTAATTAGGCTTTTTAGGAGGGGTGGGGGGGACATCTTGTCCCCCTCTGAAAATGGTGTTGCCCCGCCCCCTGTAAATAATTACGACTTTCATGATGTGCCCCACCCCCTGTAAATAATTAGGACCTTCATGGTGACATTTGCCACAGTTATTATCAATTCCATGAAAATGAGAATATTTCAGAAATGTAGTTTTGACCCCCTCCCAAGATTGCTTCTAAACTACTTTGCTGTGGTATTCCTTTTATTCCTTTTTTTAATCAACAATATGATATTAAGATAGCTATTGTACCAATTGTTTGTTGTTGTTGTTGTAGTTGTTTTTGTTTATGTATGTATGTAGGATGCTACCTATTTCTTTATTTTCTCTTTAATGTACCATATTTATGTCATTTCATCTGATCATGTGATGTCATGTGATCCCTACAGGTCTCAGCAGAAAGTAGCAGACATGAAACAAGTGAGCTCGTTAGTGAAAGACAGTGTGTGGGTGGAGGATAAGTCCATCACTGACTGCAAGGGATGTTGCAAGACATTCTCAGTTTCCAGGAGAAAGGTAAGAGGTCACTGTGACATGCTTAAAGTGTACCGGGTGACCAAATATAATAATAAACTTTTTAAGCAGATGAAATCTCCATAATACATAGATGCTTAATAATTGCTTGTTTTGTTGTTGTAGTGTTTTGCTACATAAATGAATGTCCTAATCAATCTTCTTTATTATAATAGTACCACAGAATAAATTTGAATGAAAATAGTAATAGTAGTAAAAATAATAATTTGTTTTAAATCGTGTAGTGTCAATGGGTAGGTTGGCTTGCGTCGTTCCCTCTCTGTACCGTTTGTTTGTTTATTTGTTTGTTTTTGTTGTTGTTGCAAGTATTCTATTGCTGAGTTTCTGTTAAAGTGAATTTTATGTAGTATAATATACTATCTTTATAATACATGTATGTGTTGTTACCTCTGTTCCCTCACTCTTTCTTGCCCTCCCTAACATCCTCCAGCACCATTGTCGTAGCTGTGGTGGTGTATTCTGCAACAGCTGCTCCGAGAATTCCATGCAACTAGCGTCCAGTTCCAAGCCAGTGAGGGTGTGTGACTCCTGCTACACCATGCTACTGGAGAGAGCCTCCGATACCCAATAATAACAACTGTTTTGTTATGGAATTTGTTTGTGCGTTCTTTTATTACATTTTGTTCATCATAAATTGTTAAGTTTTCACCCTCTGGTATATTTCTTCTAAGTTTGTACATGATGTTGTTAAGGCACATTTCATATCACAAGTTATTTTATCATCTTTAATAAAATCTGTTGTTTATTGAAATTCCTCTTTGTTTGCAGTATAACCAATAATGAAGATAAATTTGCTGATTTGTAAATAATGTTGTGGAAACTTGCTAGCAATACTGTACCGATATACTTGGCATGCAAGGAATTAAGCCTTAGCTTCCTATTGAATTATCACTAACAGAAGTCTAAGTGAATCATCCATCAAAATATTATTATTCGCGCCTCTCAGCAGCCCGCCACGCCTCCCATATCGATTTAATATTTCGTGGGCCTGCGCAGTCGATCGTCGAGTTGTTTTGTGACCGTGTGTGTGTTCGTAAGTGAACCGGTAGACTGCGGTAGTATCAGTGTTTAAGTTCAGTTGAGGAAGCAACTATTTACACTTGTAGTTAGTGCTGTAGTACGGTGGTAGATAGAAATGACGGACGCTGGTTTCTTTAGGGTAAGGGCAGAGAGAGATCACCATTGTGTCTATTTAATGCTCACCGGTCGGTGTCTCATTTGTATCCAGGGTACCAGTATGGACCAGGATTCCCGCTTCTTTAATAAAGATAAGAAGCTTATAAAGAAAATGAAGTTTCCGCCTAACATTAATAAGAAGGTGAATCTATTAGTAAAAATAACGACAGAACTGGATTAAGTAGCCAGTGTTGTACTTCAACAGTTCACAGAGTACACTCCTTTTACTTTGGTTCCTGGAGTTTGTGAGATAGCACACTTTAGAGAAGTAGGTAGAAGTTCTTAACTGAAGAACAAGTTTATCAGGAACCACAATGTGGGGTTACAATTGATATATTGTATAGGACAAGTCAGTTGTTTTTTTCCACACATGGCAACTTTGTTGACAAAATTATTACAACCTTAGTAAACTTGGCAGTGCATGTAGCTGACAAGAACAGAATGGGAGTCTGTAGCACTTTTGTATGTTACAAGCTGCTGCTCAGCACGTTAAGGAAACAATATTTAGTTGACACTTATGAAAGCTTTGCTCAAATACAATTTTTTTTTTGTTATTAGGTGGACATGAAGAAAGTGAAGTTAGAAACTATCAAGCCTTGGATCGTGAAGAGAGTGACTGAACTACTAGGGTTAGAAGATGATGTAGTCACTGACTTTATCTTCAATATGCTCGAGAGCAATCAGGTCAGGAAAGGGATGCCAGGGGGCAGAGCAGGTAGGGTGAGAAGAGATAGGGTTATTTTGATGGGGATGGTGAGACTTGAGAAAGGAGGTAGTTAAATCATCATCGGGTGGAAAGGTGAAATGCGTATCATGAGGCTGGGTTAATTTTAGTAAGAAGAGCGACTAATTTTTTTTTTTAATTTATGATGCCTGTGTGTTATTTCAGAATCAATAATGGATGGAAAGTACACGCTTGTATAGGTTGTTGACTTTTGTTGTTTTTTGTTGTTTTTTTCCTTCTTCCCTTATATATACATTTTTTTTGTGAATTTAGTATGTATTTCCTGATTACTTTCCCCCAGCATCCAGACCCTAAAGAGATGCAGATGAACCTAACAGGTTTCCTTCACAGCAAGTACGCCAGAATTTTCCTGCAGGAGCTGTGGGACCTCCTGCTGAGTGCTCAGGAGAGTAAAGACGGCATTCCAGTCAAGTTTATTGAGCAGAAGAAGGCGGAGATCCGGCAGCAGAAGGTAGTGGCAGTTAGTAGTGTTGTTTCTGTGAGATGACTCAGTGATGGTAACTACTGGCCTATGATATTAGTTGTTGTTTGTATTTATTTATTCAATTTAATTTTTTTGCTAATTATAGAAAGGCGTTTACTACATTTTTAGTATTTTCATTTTGTAACTTTATTGTATTGCAAGTACAAAAAGTGCAAAAATGTTTCAACCAGTGGAAACTTTCCTGGTCGAAACGCTTTGTACTGAATTTATTAACGTTATAAAAATAATTTTAGGTAAGTGTGAAGTGCCATCACTGAGTCATTTTTAAATAATTTTTGAGCGTAATGAGTGTTTTTTTAACTGAGAATTTAGTCGGTAGTTTTATGTTGATCTTTAGAATTGTTCATGTTGATGTAATTATCTTGTGTATGGTGACTCACCTTTGATCTGTGTTGTATCTTTGAAGCATGGCTAGAGGCTAACATAACTTGCTTGCTAACTCAGACAACCAATGTCTGTCACAAGGATACCGTCTCCCTCTTCCCCAGTCCTTGGTAAGCAAGTATTCTGGTGGAGTTGAATCAACTCACAAAATTTCAAGGGAGACCACTTCACTTAGAACTTGAAATGTTCAAAGTCAAAAAAAAAAAAGGATTTTGTTTAGTGGTCTTCCTTTTCTCTCTCTCTCTCTCTTCTTCTTTTTTTAAAATTTATTTATTTATTTTATTTTATTTTTTTAATCTCTTCCAGCAGCCTAGCAGTGGGGTTGTAGTTGGATTCTCGAGTCTCTTAATTTCCATGTCCTTTGTTTGTTCAATAGACCCAGTGAAAATTAATTTTCAATTTTCTAACTGTTAGAGAGTACACAAGAGTGTGTTCTATTGAAGTTTTTAAAAAAATCAATTACAAGTGCAGGTCTACAGAAGCAACTTATTTTATTTCCGCCCAGAAAATTCACTTCAAGCAACAGACAAAGAGGGTAGTATTTCTTCTGCCCTTAGTTTTACTAAACAATGTTGTGAAGTTGTAGCTACCGTACACCAATTCATGGAGTAAAGAGGTGTGGTCAAGTGGTGGAATTGTGGAGCGAATACTCTGTGGTTTCAAGTTTTAGTTGTTTGTTTCAAAAAGGGGAGGGGGGATGAAGTGTTGAGTCGGGTGGTACGATGTAATGACAAGTGGTAATTAAGTGTTAGTGCATTTGGTACCGTATCTTGTAGATTCTAACACTAACATTTGAATTTGTTTGTACCCTGTAGTTACTGCTTTTGCATTTGGTCCAGTGATTTTTTAAGATATTTTTGCTGAGATTTGTTATTGTTGTTGTATTATTTTTAATTATTTATTTTAATAGTACTTTAATTTCTTTAATGAGGTTAACTTATAAAATTCCATGGCTAAATGACAAGGGGTGCCCCATTATAGACTAGTGATGAGGTTCCACAGTTTCTGTATTTGATTTGTTTGTTTCTCCTCCCACGGCAGACATAATCATTCAAGCAGACATCGCTGGACACACATGCCACGGTACTGTCTATACTCACTTCCTTCTGTTTCTCTGGTAGTTCTATAGATCTTGTTCAACTCTAGTCAACCCCTCATTAACTGGCTGTATTGTATTTATTTACTAATGTTCATGTCTGTGTATACAGTTATACCATTGATGTGGAAGGTAATGATATGACTTTCTTGTGTAGATGATCACAATGGAGTTTTTGCTGTTTTTTTTTTTTTTTTTGTTTTTTTGTTTTTTTGTTGTTGTTGTTGTTTTTTTCCTCGTTTCTTTCTTATTTTGTAAATATTTCGTATATCTGTAATTGTTGTGTATTAGTTTTGTTGTTTGTTTGTTTTTTGTGTGTTTTCAGTTAGAGCAAGATCGTATTAGTTCCACTCTTGCCCGGCACAATGAGACGGAGAGGGAGGAGCTTGAGCGACGTCAGCAGCTCTACGAGGAGCAGATGGAGGCGGAGCTTCGTCTTCAGGAGGAAGAGAGAGGTGCAAGGCCTAAGGATGGTAATGCAGTGGATAAGGACAAGGCAGCCTCTGACTCAAAGAGGTGGGTTGATGTTTTAATGCCTGTAATCTTGTCTCTACATGTCATCTGTAATTAGAATGTATTGTTGGGATAGTTCTTATGCTTTTTATATTATTTTAACTTAATTGATTTTTATATTTATTTTATTTTCTGAGCTTATATTTACATCACTTTTAGTTGACCAGGCAGCAATTTTTTTTGGTCGTATGATTTTTCCATAAGAAAAGAATTTGTTCAGTGATCCCCTTTCTGCCATTGTAGAATATCTTTTGCAATGCAAAGAATAAAGCAGCATAAATCCCTTTATTTGGGCACTTTGGTGTGCTCCAAATGGAGTCTAATTCCCAGTGTATCAGTTTTGCGTATTACATTTGCAGTAAGTTGCCTCCTCTGTTATCTTTACCTTCTGAATTGGCTGCTGTGGAATCTAAGAATGTCATGCCTGCTAGTTCTGCTTCTCAGGACAAGACCAAGTCTGAAAGTTTGTCTCCGAAGCCATCACGCTCACCAGTGAAAAGGTAAAGTGAGGGCGGATTTGGTCGGATTAAGTTGCTGTAGTAAGGCAGTGGTTTTCCACTATATTGTACAATGCTACGTAAGCTTTCTATATGCAAGAGCAGCTCTATTCAAACTGCTTGGTTAGGAACAGTTGGACTCAAACGAAGGGGTTCTCTAAAGAATTTCTTTAATACGAATCCTCTCCTCTTTTCCCCCTACCCCATCTCTTTTTTTCTTTTTCTTTTTTTTCCCCTCATGTTCAAGTCTCATGAACTGAAATACTACAGTAAAAAATCTGTAACCTCAAATGTTGTTATAAGGAACTTTGAGGTAGGCATAGTCAGTATGGGAAACACAAGCAAGCCAATACACCAACTAATTTATACCTATGTAAATGAGATTTAGAAAATGCTGTCTTCAAGTTTGAATATCCAATCATTATTTTGAACCAATAATGTTTAACTTCATAATGGTGTGTTTTTTTTGTTGTTGTTGTTTTTGTTTTGTTTTTTTGTTTTTTTTTTTTGTTTTTGTTTTGTTTTGTTTTTCACAACAGACAGTGACACTACTGCTGTGGAGATAAGATTCAAGTTCTTGGTTGGGTTATTATAATCATAGAAGTTTGTTCAATTACAAGCATAATTACAATTATTGCAGTGACTTTTAAGTTGAGCACAGGTCACACCCATTTGAACTCTCTTGATGGGAGCACTCATGTGGTGTAGTAGTTGATTTATTGGATATTTTCCCATAATGCCAAACTCTCCTTATCATTGACTTGTGTACTATATCCTTGAATGTGTATATTCCTGGATTATACTTGAGGATGAAAGTTGTCCTTACTTTTTAATGTAGATCGTTGAAGTCTTTATCACCTCGGCCCAATCGCCGGTCTCACACTCCACCACGTCGACGATCCCGTACTCCTCCACGTCGACGATCCCGTACTCCTCCACGTCGACGATCCCGTACTCCTCCACGTCGACGATCCCGATCTCGTTCACCCATGACGCGACGGCCAGGCGGTCGATCTCCTCCAAGTTCTCCCAGAGGAAGGCGACGCCAGTTTTCATCTTCTCCAGGACCTGGGATAGGAAGTGGCAGAATGCGATCTAGACGAACCCCCAGCCCCAGAGGGGTTAGGAAGAGAGAAAGGGTCCCACCTAGCTCTAGTTTGAGTCCACCATCAAGAAACGGGAACAGAAGGAAACCAAGGGGCAGTCCGAGTACAAGTCCACCTCGCAATGAGCGGCGGAGGAGACTAAGAGGTAGTCCAAGTACTAGCCCTCCTAGAAAAGAGGGTAGAAGAAGGCAGAGAGACAGCCCAAACACGAGTCCTCCTAGAAATGAGACTAGGAGAAGACAGAGAGACAGCCCAAACACGAGTCCTCCTAGAAATGAGAATAGGAGAAGACAGAGAGACAGCCCAAACACGAGTCCTCCTAGAAATGAGAATAGAAGAAGACAGAGAGACAGCCCAAACACGAGTCCTCCTAGAAATGAGAATAGGAGAAGACAGAGAGACAGCCCAAACACGAGTCCTCCTAGAAAAGAGGGTAGAATAAGGCAGAAAGACAGCCCAAACATGAGTCCTCCTAGAAATGAGAATAGGAGAAGACAGAGAGACAGTCGGAGTCCTGGTCCGTCTTTGAAGGAGACTAGAAGACGAAGAAACAGTTTCAGTCCACATCGACATGAAAATCGAAGAAGAGATAGTCCCAGCCTTAGTCCATCAAGGAAAGGAAATAGGAGGCGAAGAGTAAGTTCAAGTATGAGTCCACTTCGAAAGGAAAGAAGAAGTCCTCCTAGAAAGGAAGAGAGTAGAAAGAGAGATAGCTTTGGGTCTAGTCCTCCCAGGAATGAAAGACGACCAAGTCCAAAGAGAAAGGATAGAGATATTGGCAGGCACAGAAAGACTTCTGTAAGTCCTTTACCTCCTGAGCGTGCTGTGAGGAGGGCTAGTAGTCCTGAGGCCAACGGGAAAAGGAGACGGAGAAGGGAGAGTCACAGCCCAGGGTTTAAGGAAGGTGTAGAACGACATAAGGGACGTCGAAGTATCAGTCCTGCTTCCAGAAAAGTTGTACCTAATCGCCGCGAAAGAAGAGTTGAGTCTCCTCCAGTTTCCAAAAGAATTGACGAACGTAAAAGGAGAAGTCGAAGCCCATTGATGTCGGGAGGCAAGAAGCGTGACAACTCAGGGGGGCTGGTGCGCACTAAAAGTGGTAATATTATCAGGAGTCCTATTAGGCTTTCTCCTCCCCCTCGTAGAGGTAGGGGAGCTCACAGACGCCCCTCACCTAAGAAGAGTAGAGTACCTTTGTCTAGCAGTAGTGACGACTCCAGCAGTGATCAATCTCAATCTTCTTTCTCTGGTTCGTCTTCTTATTCCTCTGCTGATATTTCTGCCCCTTCTCCTTCGAAGATTGCCAAGATGGTGGATGAAAAGCACCAGCTCAAGGCATCATCTTCAGACTCAGATCTTTCACTTGAATCTCCGCCTCCCTCTCCAACGCCTGCTCCTGTTCGTCAGCGAAGCCTGTCTGTAGATTCCAGTGGGTCTTATTCAGATGCATCTGCTGGACCTCTGCCTGTTCAAGGTGGGAGGATGTCTCCATCACGAAAGAAAAAAAAGAAACATGTAAGTACAGAATGGTTGTTGTTGTTATAACTAGTATTCACTACTGAAGCAAGTGGGACTTTGTACTTTTTTTTTTTTTTTTTTTTTTTTTTTTTTTTTTTTT
>WLWD01006390.1_pt1 | contig 25687 bp, 15 predicted proteins | sample 6712731 | NCBI WGS metagenome assembly WLWD01 (sample SAMN12718690, study PRJNA576275) | sponge metagenome | isolation source: marine sponge | host: Mycale hentscheli | place: New Zealand: South Island, Marlborough, Capsize Point | collected 2014-11-01 | reverse complement strand
AAACTTCTTCCTGATATATCAATCATGATTTTTTTTATTTTACAGTATTGTGATGACCAGTGATATTTTTTATGAATGTATATAATATAATGATACTTACTTTATATAAAAAATATTTTGAAATAGCCAGCTAAATATAGATGAATATTTTGTGATGTAGCTAGCTAAGTAAGGATGAATAAACAAATGAAGTGAATAGCTAAGTACAGAAAACCGGAAAGTTAGAGAGCACCTGGAACTCACTTTCCCACGGGAATTAATTGAATCTGTTGTGGGTGTGGTTTGAAAGCAATCAAGTCTCTGCCAAAAGATCGCGTGGACTAATTTTTAGTCCTGTAGTCTATTTTGTGTTTCTTCTCAGAAACTACGAGTAGAAATGACTCCAAATTTGGTACACGGGCTGACTATGACCTTAGCTACAAAATGTTCATTCATTGAAATTAGTACAGTTTAATTTAGGCTATATGGTACATTTTATAATTTCATCAAAGAGAATTTTCATGGTATTTAACTAATAAAAATAGTGTAAAAAATGAGTATTTTAAATAATTATAATATTTCATTGTTAACACAGTTTCAAAATATCGTTATGAGTCAATTGTTGAACATAACTTTACTTTCACAAAGTATTTTCTATATCAAATTCATAATAGGTTTTGTTATTACAAGCAAAAGTGTGTTTATATCAATTTGTACTTTTTTTTAAATTTCAACTCAAGATTAGATTACAGCAATTGTAAATAAGTGTAAGTTATTATAATTTTCCAATATGCATCATAACTGTCCAAGGCACAGTTTATGAACAATGCACATACAGTGTATTTTAGAATGGATTGTTCTATAGCTTCAGTTTCAGCATTAGATTATCAAGATAAGATATAATTAGAAAATAAAGGAGGGTAGTTTTCAACTGGCACAATTACATCTTATAAAATTTATTGGATATCGTTTTGTACTGTCACAATCGTTGTTCAATGAAAGTGACACTTAGTAGCTGTATATTTAGATTTATCTGGAGTATCCCAGTGTATGCAGGTTAAATTGTTTTAATATGAGCATAAAATAACAATAAAATAAAGTACGCTGCTCTCCTATATAGTCATTATTCCCAAAACCTAATATGAAAGCTATAATAATGTTTAATAATATTAATTTTTATGCAACATCATCATTCTATGGATTATATACAATATTCAAGGTCATCTGAGCATAAGATATTCTCTATTTTTTAGACATACCTTTATAGTGAAATATTTTCAAGCACTTTTGACTAAGTAAAGTTATACATTGGACGTATATATCAACATTAAAACGTACTGTTTGCATTAGTATGCACTTTATGAAAAGTGTCCATTGACAACCATAACAAAATCATAAATTAGTGTATAATAAGTTTGAAACTAGCTTGATATATAACCTCTACTGCCTTGCAAACTTTTTGTCAACTCTAATTATTAGCGCATTGTATGAATTTTATTATGGCTGTCAATGGACTCTTTTCAGTCTGTGATTTATTTTAAATTATGAATTGTTTATTAACTCTATGAGTTGTACTCTTTACATTTTAAGTTTAATGCAAGTTAAAAAAAATTTTAATTGCAGTCATCCAATCTAGACAGACTACATAATTGTTCTTTAAACTTTAAATGAGTGTGAATGCTTTATAATAGAATAACTAGCCATATATTTGGCTAATATCCTGAACATCCCTGTTCAGGTAAGATCCCTGAACAACGGCTGTGTCGGAACCTCTGCTGTAGGCGGCCCCTCCCCCTTACCTCTATAACTGGAGACGGCAAGTCTGGCACCCAGAAACAACAAACATTTCCATTGTAACCTTTTAGTGTTTCATTCATAGTTACAATAATGCATACATTCCATCAGTCTCTATCCATTAGCTAGCACATCTCACTCTCTATATAAACAGACAATATCTGTTCACTCTTTGCCCTGTTCTAAAAGTAATATTTGTAACTGGAGACTTTGTCAATAACGGATTTCTTCACAAGTTGCTCCTTCGTAGCAGCTCCCATCTTGCTGGTAACTAGAGAGTCGTCGTCCATGCTAGCCACCAATTAACTCAACCTCACTCAACCTCGGGTCAGCTTGGGCTTCGGTTATCAGCTGGATACTGGCGTCAACTGGTCGTGCCTTGGCTGTTGTGCTCTTCACCTTGGCCTGGACGCGGTCGGGTTGGCTGGAATTGTGTGCGGCAAAGCTTCTAGCTCAACTTATTTCTACTACCGCCGTAGACCTAGCCGTGCCAAGCAGTAATCTGTTCGCATGGTGTGATTCAACTGCCGTACTAGGTTGGCTAAGAAATCCACCGCCAAAGGGATCCGTATTTGTCCTCAACCGAGTTTTTGCTACTACTGACCTATTACCAGCATCCAAGTGGCGTTATGTTGCAACCGATGTCAATCCAGCAGATTTAGCTTCAAGAGGAGTGTTTCCTCAAGAATTGACTGAAAAGGAATTGTGGTGGAAAGGTCCACCATGGTTATCTGAATCATCAGTTTCTTGGCCTATAAGGACTGACATAGGTGATCCACCAATTGATGAAGACACACCAAAACCAGCTCCAGTACTTACTGTACAAGTCATGGAGGAACCAGATGAAATCAAATACTTTTCTTCCCTCTTTCGCCTGACCAAATTCAGAGCCTATGCAATACGATGGAAGCTAAAGGTCCAGCACAAGTCCAAATTACCTCCCACACTAACAGATCAAGAACTTCATTTAGCCAAAGTCCAGCTAATTATTCAGCATCAGCAGATTCATTTTGGATCAGAATTGCAACAACTTATTCACAACCAGCAGGTATCATTAAAGTCACCTATTAGCAGACTTGCTCCTTACCTGGACTCAGATCACTTGCACGGAAGACTGTGCACGAATGTGTTCCCTGCCGTAGAACGAATGCTACTCCGTGTACTCAGCAAATGGGCCAATTACCTGCCGACAGAGTCTGCCCAGCCCCACCATTCCAGAATGTTGGACTAGACTATGCTGGTCCGCTGATTTTAAAGAGGCAATCCTAGAAAACAAAGATTAACTCTGCTGTTGAAAAATTCAGATTCCAATACTGACTCACAAAGCATTGCCACCAGTGGCTCTGGCTTCCTTGCCCCGGAGGATGTGCGGGCCTAACGCAACCTCAACGAACATTCAGAAGAAACTATACTACGCATGCACTTTATTTCTGTAAAGCCTCGCTGACCGCTCGCGGCCAGTCGCGGTTTATGCCCATGACTACAGTTGTTATAAGTATTGTATTCTTTCATTTTTAGTTTTCAGTTATAGTTCCTATAGTTTTGAAGTTATCAAACCAGTGAAGTTGTAGTTACCCACCCACCCTAGCTATCTGATTATTCGGACCTAAGCTAAGACCGAGTCCTCCACTCGGTACTCCAACGTCCACGAAAGTTACTGCCACAAGGTCACCATCCCGACAGCGAGCCTTGTACCGGGCAGACGACAAGGGCAGCAAAGTCCTCCATTTTCGATCCCTTCACTGGCTACACAGCTAGGCCCGAACTTACAACTCGGGCTGCCCTTCCGAACTGCTGTAGTCAGTGCGAGCGAGATCAATGAGCTTTAACCAACAATTAAATGAAGTAAGGGCACAATATATCATTAGCTGCTCTCTTATCACAGTAATTATTAACACTACACATAATCCTATAATTATGTTTAATGATATCTTATTTGATGTATAATAATATATCGTGGTTTAATAATTTTTATCCGGAATGGTTTCCTACACTGATAGAGTGAAGAATCTGTAGTGCTCATAGGTTAAAATTCTTCATTGCTGATAGGGTGAACTCTTTGTAGTGTATGTATAAGGCAAGAGGTCACTCTAACGATCATTCCAATATTACTCCTTTTTTGTTTGTAAAGGACTAAATTGAACTGAGTTAAATTCATTGTTCCTGTGTTGCTGTTATTGAAACTCTGATTGAAGCAAATGTATTACTCATATTCATACAAATTCATACAATTTTCTGGATAGAAATATTGTGTGTGGAGTAGGAAAGTAAGGATACAATAAAATAATGATGTTACCTTATAAATTTAGACAACATTCTTATAGTTACTTCGTGATCAATGTAAAAAAGAAATTTGTAATACTGAAGGCAGCAATATTGCATCACGTGTATAATTTTATAAATAAGCATGACTATGTTATGTTTTTATATCATCTCATCATCATCCAAGATTATTATTAATTGAGGTCATGCTACAACTCCCACAATATCTTAGTTATAAATGCAGGCGTGTATCAGGTGATTTATATTGATGTAGGTAAGTGAAGGGTCACTCTCCAAGCACATGCAAAGCTGTGATTGACCACACTGGTAACCTCCGCATACAAGTTCCGAATACTCAGTTCACTGAATCGAAGAAAAAATCTAGGGATTTTGCATTGAATAAAAATTGTGTAATTGATTATATAAATGACTGATACAATACGTATAATGACATTTAATGACATCTTTAGTTTTGGCTAGGCTATCTTTAATGTCATGAATTCATGAACACACATAACAAGTGTACAAGTTATTAGTCAAGTTTACTTCCTCATGAAATTAATTCTTCCCTTTTTTGAGAATCTCTATTGTTTAACTGTAACTAGTACTGTGAATGAACGAAGTAGTTGGTAAATTAGTAATCATTAAATTAGCTATTCGTTGTTCATATATATAGGTATATCTCTGAATCAGTAGAGTTTCGTAATTTCAGTCAATTGTGATATAAATTAAAAATGATTGTTTAAACTATAGCACTTATAATGACATCCCATACAGGATTGATTCCAATTATGTAAAGAAAGGTGATAATTTTAATTTTTTTTTAGTATAATCTTAGCAAGTTATAGTAATGATCGTCTTCAAAACAGTGCAAACTAGCTTGGCCGTCAGACTTATAAAACTTCTCTTACAATTTCCTGACATTATCATTCAATAAGTCCAATAATTCATTCAAAAAGTGGATTATGTAAGTCCATTTTTATAGTTTATTCATTCACAAGCATATTAAATGTAAATTTGTTGCTTTATCCTTTATATTATTTCACTCAGTTACATATACTTTTTCAATCAATATAACATATTGTGGTGTTCCACCTGGTAAATAATTATGTAAGGTTACATTATCCACTTCCTCAAACAATTATCTTAAATAGGAAAACTATTTTAATGCATGCTTTTGAAGTGTAACTTAAAATATTTTATTGAGCAGATCATAATACTAGATATGTACTGGCTATTGCTTGTTGAGATTTGTCCTTGTAGTACTTTTTTTGCTGATCTGTACCAAGTGAACAGGACTAGCACTCTGTGTTACTCTGATATAGCTGAGTTTGTATGCTCCCAACAGTCACCATTCGTATCATGGACAGTCACTAGTATCAGTAGTAGCCATAGCTCTCTAGTATTAAGTTTCCATGCAGTGTTTGCTCCATAAGAGAGGATGAAATCTACTAGACTAGATACTACTGTTGTAAGAGTTCAACTAATTCATGGTAATTCATCCTTCATTCTGAGCAGCCTGACTATTAAAGCTACACTTTCTGCCACTATAAAATGCAATGATGACATCCTCACTTATTACCCACTCGATAGTAAGTAAAATGATGAGTTGGAAAAAATACCAAATAAGAATTCATATTACTTACATGATCAGTATTTCACATGCTGGTTTTTCACAACCAGTTTTTATTTTGATTATGTACGAAATTAACCTTGAGAAATCATAGATAAGATATTTTATGTTTATTAAATTCATTACTGTAAAAGTAGAAACTTTTTTTGTGATCAGTCTTTGAGTGCAAGTTGAAGATATTTATTGTATTATTAAGCGAGTATTTTAAGCTCCTATTGTACGGGACCATCACAATTGCAAGCATTGCCTTATTGAGATAATAATTATATGTATTGAAGAACTCATAATTGAATCATGAAATATTATGTTAGAATAATATGTATTTAAAAAAATAATAACATGATGACTACAACATAGCTCTATGATTTTATTTTTTAAAATATTGGAATAAGTAGCTAATTTTAATATTATATCACAATTTGTTGTATACACCAAAATGTAAATTGTCAAGGTAAAACTGTAGTTTGGTTGCAATATGGAGCTAAAGTTATTGCTATACATTTCAGCATATATCCCAGATAGATTTACTTTCAAGAAACAGCTCTTGTTAAAACAAGCTCAAAGTGTTAGATCACTTTACATAATATCTGCTAGTTGAAGTTTGAAATAGTAAACAGATGATGTGCATCCAAGAACTATCAATATATTATAACATTCTAAACTTATGATACAATAATAACTAGTTAAATAAAAATTATCTCAAATAATTCAATTTTCTGAATATTAAATTGAAATAAATACACTAAAGAAAGAAATAAAAACTAGAATGTAATTTTCTAATTATGATATAGCTATTTCTATTAATTTTTCAAGATTATAAAACCCATAATTAAACATACATTTATACAAAATAATTTGGCATTTGTTTGAAATATTGTTTATAGCTAAATTTCAGTACTAATACATTACACATGAAACTTAATGCACAGAAAATTGCTCCACAAGTACATACCAGATAGTAGAAATTTTATTAACTATGCTCGTTAAAAATGATCAACAGTTTATATCATTTTGCTTTAAGAAGTGACAACAATGTATGTATATATATTTGTAACAATCATCTAATGCTATTATAATCAATAATTGCTTGGAAAAACAGGAAGTGAGTGTAATACTATAGGTAGGCTTTTATAGATGAAATAAGGTTAGACTTAGCTTTAAACGCAAAGTGATAATGTACTATTTTTATACAGTAGCTTTAAGTTTGTCAGTTTGTGTAGCTGATTTGTATCAAGAAAACTAGAACACAGTGCTATGATGATGTAGCTGAGTTCATTTGCTCCCATCATGACTCTTTATTGACATGGACTGTTACAAGTATTACAAGTGGTGAAAGATCAGCTACTTTAAGCTTCAATTCTCAATTTAATGTAACAGAAAACATAAAGTATGCTTCAGTAGATTCTACTCAAGTAACAGCTGAGCTCATTTTTGGCAATTCTACATTCTCTTTAGCTCGCCTCACTATTAAAGCTAACCTTTCAGCATATATCATGTGCAATATAGAAAGCATTATGTATCAACATTTTGAAAGTAAGATAGTATAATATTATAAGTAGCTAATACCATAATTTGTGCAAGTTAAAATTATTATAAACATAAAAGACATTTACTCTAAATATATGACACATACCGGTACAACAGGATGCCAGTTAGTTGTATATTGTAATGAAATGGATAATAGACAGGATACCAGTTAGTTGTATATTGTAATGAAATGGATAAATAGACTTATACAGCTTAATATTGGAATCAATGTCTTATGTACCATTGCATTAGGCACTGTTGCAATATTAATATCTTTATTTATTTTATCATCACATTATATAAAAAATGGCAGTGTCCAGTTTTGTTCCTTCAGAGCTTTTTCTAACCCCAACTACGAGAGGTTCCTCCAGTTATAGAGTAACATGGACATCATCCTACTACAATACTTCAAGATACATGATAACAGTTTGTCCTCCTGAATCCTACACACAGGAAGATCTCCTCATCCACAACACTGATAACAGTACAGTACACAACGTCACTATAGCACTCAATGACTGCCCACACAGGATATATTCTACTTTTTTATTAGGTACTAATATTAAAGTTAAAAACAAATGTACTTTATGCTGCTTAATATTAATTTTAATATAAATATACCTTTTATCTACTTAGTATCATATTCATTAATAACTATTTTTACTGTATATGTGGAAATGATTTAGAGTGTAGTCTTGTAAACTCTCCTACTATACTACTATATAATATCACCAATAGTAAAGGAATGACTGTACATTTATCACATGATAATACAATTGTACAATGTGAAAATAATTCGTGGGAAATAGTCTTCTGGAATGATACTCTTGCTACAACATCCACTACCAGTAAGTCATTGAAGTTAGTATACACAAATTATTGTGTCTAAAGTTACACTTTTAATGATTCCTAAACTGATTTACTTTCACTGTGGACGTTTTATTTTGGTATTAAAGGTTAGACTATTTGTTTAGTAAGATTGTAATCAATTAGCTAGGGCTAAACATAGAATTTATATTCTGGATTTTTGATCGAATTAAAAAATTCGCACCAGATACATTGAATATAGCATATAATTTAAACTAAACAAGCACATAAGTTAAACTAAAATATAAATGGATATTATTCTTTTGTAGCCAATATAATGCACTTGAGGATGAGATATAGCTATATGACAATGTGTGTACTTCAGGTATTACATTTTCAGATGCTTTTGATGTACTGCAGTCTGATGTCCAGGATTCTCTGAGTATGTGTGAACAATGCAAAAATGAAGTCATAAATACACATTCTAGCAACTTGCTTCCAATAATACTGAGTGTAGCTGTGACATGTCTTCTGACCATCATTATTCATGTCATAATGATAGTAGTATTTACAATCACAATGAAGAGAAAAAGTAATCTGAATTTCATGTAATATTATTATCTAACAATTACCATACCGTATTATATACTTTTCAATGTAGGTAAAGTTAAGAATCAAGTGTCTAGGTAAGATTTTATAGTATTCTATATAATAACATGAGAATTATTATAATTGATGTGTAATAAATTACATTTTTCATTTAGTTTTACTGAACACAGTGGCCTTACAAAGGAAGTGAGAGAAGATTATAATATAATATTATTATGTGTCAGCTAAATGGTCTTCTTTAGTAATTTATAATTTCTAGGAATCTTCCCTATCCAAGCACTCACGGATAGTGACGAGCCAGGTATGATATGATAGTGTGAACAGGAGATAGTGGTATTTTTACAGCTAATGATTATTGAATGGTTGTGTAATGCTGTTAAAAATATTTTTTGTCGATAGGCACAACTACGATAGCAATACATTATTTTATAAAAAAATGTAGAGGGAGACTGTATTTTTAAGGCATTTGACTGATAATTTGGTTACTAATTATATAATGTTTATAAATTAACTGATTATTATATATATATTTTTTTTTTACCTCGGGGAACAAAAACTATAATTATATTGAACAATATTTAAATCATTTTTTAATGACAAGAAAAATTACTATCAGGTTGTATTATTATTGAATACTGATATTATAATATTTTTTTATAGAATGCTGCATATTCCACTGCTCAGGTCAATATGGAAAAGGTGCATTATAATCTAAACATTTAATGAATGTATCTTGTCCTTTTTAATAATGTTAGATAATTTTATACAGTTCTAATAAAGCGCAAAAAATATTGAATATTGATTCATGCTAACATTTGTAATTTTAGAGGGAAAATGTTGCTGACAATCGTTTGAATGCCAATGACTCAGATAACAATGGTAAGCCATTGACTCAGATTGTAATGCTTCACTTATTTCAGCTACTGAATTCACTTTTTCTCAGATATGTATGAGACGAATAGAAAACGAAGTCCTCAAAGATTGACATGATATTTACAAACTATAATAAAACATTTCTCATAAATATAATATTTTATTATTTTATATTCACTCTCAATTTCTGACTCATGATGCACATTGAAAATACCACCTATTGTTTTAGTGATGTAACGTAGAACCATTTTTGTGATCAGTATTCGAGAGCTACGATGATGTTGTATACTCATGTTTTGTTATAGGTGCTGCAAATTGAGGATGTTTATTGTATTTTTAAGCAAGTAATTAAGCTCCTATTGTGTGGGACCATCACAATGTAAGGATTGCTTTATAGAAATATATGTATTGAAGAACTCATATCTGAATCATGAAATATTGTGTTAGAATATGTATTAAAAAATAAGTAATAACATGATGACTACTACATAGCTCTCTGATTTATTTTCAAAATAATGGATTTAAGTAGCTAATTTTAATATTATATGCAACTTGTTTTATACACCAAAATGTAAATTGCGATAAGACTGTAAGTTCGGGTGCAATATGGAGCTAAAGTTATTGCTAAACATTTCAGCAGATATCCCAGACAGATTTACTTTCAAGAAAGTATTCACTATTTCAAATTCTAAAGAGCTCTTGTTATTGCAAGCTCAAAGTGTTTTCATAAACTTATACGTTATTATTTGATTTGAGTTTATGCACCACATGTTTGACTAATTATTCCTGTACACAAATTTTGGAATAGGTAGTTCTATAGTTTCATTTTCAGCATTTCAGTACACAAATAAGATAAATTAGATATTTTTTAAGGAATAATTGCAAAAGGAACTATCTCATACTGTTGGTACTTAAGTAATTGAAAAATACTAAGTTAACACACAGTATAGCTATATAGCTTTTGTTTTAATTAGAGGGAATGTATAGTACTGGAAGGAGTACTTATATTGTCAGATTATATTTTATTAGAGCATTGCAGTATTACGTAATTTACAAAATGTATCTTAATGTGAGCGTAAAACAAAATCCCAGTTAGATGCAACAAAATATTCAGTGACATCACAATATCAATTGCTGCTCTCCTAAGAAAGGTCATATATAAATACATAAGCCAATAATGTGCATAAATTGTAATATTAGTTCATTTCATTCCATGATGTTTATACATGATGCTATGCGAACATAAAATTTGCTTTATTTATCTACTAATTTTGATTGTGACATGTTGTAATGCACTCATATTAAGAGAATTTTATGCTCTTTGTAAATGGTAGCTAAATACTAGATATTTCTCTAGCTACCAGGGCCAAACCAGATGCAAATCACTATTTAGACAAGTATAAACTCATAATATTTCGGCTTTGTTAGCCTTCTAGTGAGGATGAGAGTGACTTGAAGGAAAATAAAAATTAAATAAGACTAAACCAATGACTAGAGATCATATGACTAGGGTTGCATGAAACAGTGTTCTTAATATATGTGTTGAATGTGGGGCAGAGCCCCTATTGACATTGAATGCAGAGAAATAAGTTCAATAATATTGATTAAATAAGCTTGTTGTATAAGTTTTTTTCCATAGGTTACTCATTCACAAATAATCTTTAATTTTTTTTGGTCTTTGATAATTCATTACTCTTAAATCTTACTATTTTAATCCTCTTCTAACAGCTACATATAATTTCAATAAATATAATTACATTGCAGTGCTCTACCTAGTAAATCATTGTAAGGTTAAATTTTTCCACTTCCTGAATCAAATATCTCAAGTAGGAAATTTGTGTTTTGAATGCATGCTTTTTTTTATTGTTAGCTTAAAGATTCTATTGAGCATATCATGTTACTAGACATGTTCAGGCTTTGGCTTGTTGTGATCTGTCCTTGTAGTAATTGTTTTGCTGCTCTGTACCAAGTGAACAGGACTAGGACTCTGTGTTACTCTGATGTAGCTGAGTTTATATGCTACCGGCAAGTACCATTCGTATCATGGACAGTCACTAGTATCAGTAGTGAACACATGTCTCCAGTTTTAAGTTTCCATGTAGTGTTTGCTCCAGAAGACAGGATGAAATCTACTAGACTAGATACTACTGTTGTAAGAGCTCAACTAATTCATGGTAATTCATCCTTCATTCTGACCAGCCTGACTATTGAAGCTACACTTTCTGCTACTATAGACTGTGAAGATGACACCCTCACTTATTACCCACTCGATAGTGAGTAAAGTGATGAGTTGGAAAAAATACCAAATAATAGTTCATCTCACTTACATGATCAGTATTTCACAAGCTGGTTTATCACAACCAGTTTTTTTTTAATTATGTACAGAATATACCTTGAGAAATCATGAGAATCAATTTATTGATAGCTATTAGGAGGCCTGAAAAAAAATTGTGAATTGTTTAACTTGTCATAATACTTAACACAGTTAGAAAATTATTATACAATTTCATTACAGTGAGCACATTATATAATACAGTGAGTGCAAGTATCAATTATATAGAATAATGGTAACTACTTCTAAAATACAATATTAAAAAAATTTTGTACTAAATCACCAGAATGTTTTGATAAAAGCTGTCATCATAATTGTTAAAGTGGCTTAATTGTATATCATAATTTATAGAGTCCAGTGTGGAGCTATCGGAAATTATTTTAACCCCAACTACAAGAGGTTCCTCCAGTTATAGAGTAACATGGACACCATCCTACTACAATACTTCAAGATACATGATAACAGTTTATCCTCCTGAATCCTACACACAGGAAGATCTCATCATCCACAACACTGATAACAGTACAGTACACAACATCACTATAGCACTCAATGACTGCCCACACAGGATATATTCTACTTTTTTATTAGGTAAGTTTCAAAATGCATGCAAATGTGATTGTTCATATATTTATTGTTTTTAAAAAAATAAACTATAGTATTTGGTGTTGAGATAATTCAAACATAACTATGTTGAAGTTTAAAGATTGAATGTTGTTTTTTTAAATATTATTTAATAATAATTACACTACTAATGAATATAAATGACTAAATATTATATATTCATTTAGAATGTCAGCTGATAAAAGCATCTACAATACTATTCTATAGCATTACAAGCAGTAGCCAAATGACAGTACATTTATCATATAATAATATGATTATACAATGCATAAACAGAATTTGGGGAATAGACTTCTGGGATGAAACACAAACAACATCAATTACCAGTAAGTAGTAGAAATAAGCAAAAGCTAATAAAGGTAGCAAAATGTACTTTTTGTGATTTCTTTACATTTTGTATTTATCTATAGGACTATTATTACGATATCGAAGTCAAACATTTAATAAAGTTGTATATACATGTTTTGGCGAAAATAATAATTCATACTCATAATGTATTTTTTTTGCTACTAAAAACAGCAAGAAATACATGTTTCCAATTTTATTGCGGATTTTTATCAATATATATACACACATAATATATAATATGTATTATATTTTCAGATGCTCCCCTGACTATCAATGATAAATTTGAAACAGTTAATTGTACAATTCAGTCTGATGTCCAGGAATGTCTGAGTATGTATGAACAATGCAAAAATGAAGTACTAAATACATGTTCTAGCCCATCACTCTTAACAATACTTAGTGTAGCTGTGACATGTCTTCTGACCATCATTATTCATGTCATAATAATAGTAGTATTTACAATCACAATGAAGAGGAAAAGTAAGCAGAAGTTCATGTAATATTATAATATAACAATTATGATTTTTTAATTCAGGCAAAGTTAAGATGAATCAACAATCACAGTAAGATTTCATGATAATCAATACAGTAATATTACAATATCATTTATCAGTATATTTTTTCTTTCAGGTTTGCTGAACACAGTGGCAATAAAAAGGTTGTAAGCATAGGGCAAATAATTAAATTTTTTATAATTGTTTTCATTAGCAAAAACAATTATATTCAATATTTTAGGAATTCTCCCAATTGAAACATTCACAGATATTGACAAGCAAGGTATGATATCAAGTCGCATTGATAGGAAGTAATGTACTTCTAGTGCTAAAAATGGTACAATAGTTATATTATGTGTTGCTAAAATTTTCGTGTTGTAGAAGAAATAGACATTTGACTGATATAATGTTGAATGGCTGTTAGTAATTTTTATTCCAATTTATTATTATTTCAGGTAACAAAATCTATATTATATTGAGCATTATATATAGGTTTATATTGCTTACAAGACATATAGCTATCAGGTTATACTGTTATTAAATGAAGATATTGTAATTGCAAATTTTCTATATTCATAGAATGCTGCATATGCCACCATTGAGGTTAACAGGCAAAAGGTAAACAAGTGACACTGAAATAAATTAATTTGGTAGTAGTTAAGGTACAGTTAAAAATTGAATTTGTGCAATTCTATTTAAGTGTAAACATAATATTATTGACTTCTGATTCAAGCTAATTATCCAACATTTCTAAATATAGAGGAAAATTGCAGCTGATAATCATTTGATTGTAAATGACTTCAAAAATGATGGTAAGCTATTGACTCAGATTGTAATACTTTATCAATATTCAGCTACTGAATTCATTTCTTTCTCAGATATGTATGAGACTATTAATAACTGAAGATTAAAATTCATCATCAAGGACAGTGTTGTTACTTATTAAATAATATATAACTGTCATACATCATAATAACTATAGTAATAGCTATGTTGAATATCAATGTCTAGTTCACGTCATTCATTTAAATTTTAGTTTAATTTTGGCTATTTGGTTAATTTTTATACAAATTATAGTTTCATCAAAGATAATTTTAAAGGATTAAACTATAAATAAAGTATGATATAAGTTACTATTATAAATAACTACAATATTTCATTGTTAACACTGTTTCTTAATATTGTTACGAGTAAATTTTTGAACATAGCTTTACTTTCATGAAGTATATTCTATTTCAAATTCATAATAGCTCTTGTTATTACAAGTAAAATGTGTGTTTATATCATTTTGTACTTATTGCATTGATTTCAACTCAAGATTAGATTAGAGCAATTGTAAATATCTGTGATATTTAATTTTCCATTCTACATTAGAAAACTGTCCACCACACATAACAATGCACATGCATCTATAGCTTCAGTTTCAGCATTAGATTATCAAGATAATATATTATTAGAATAATAAAGGATAGTTTTGAACTGGTACAATAACATCTTATTTTAAATACATTTGATATTGTTTCGTACTGTCACAATTATTTAAATGAGAGTGAACACTTATTAGTAAAGGAAGTAAATATATATGAGCATAAAACAACGATAAAATGAAGTAAAGGCACATAAGTAGCTCTCCTATAGCAGTTGTTATTCCAAATTCATAATCCAATAGCTATAATATTTTCATTTTAAGCCATGGTTTGAAAAACATGGCCCAATGCAACTGTTAAGGATCATTAAGGAATAAATTGGTAATATTATCAATACATTAATTCAATTCAAAATTCCAAGTGTTCAAGCAATGATAGCATAAATACATCATTCACTATGGCTAAGTAATCAAATTTTTGAATTTGTAAGAGCTAGCTGATGCTATGAATGAAGTTGTTATGGACCAATTTCAGCACCCATAAATTTTGCCGTTGAAAGCTAGACAACTTAAGTAATATTATCCTATGCTATGCCAGTTGGCTCCAGAAGAAAAATCACATGACATTTCCACCTTCTTATCTGCTCTAGTCACTCTTGGTATTGATTGTAACGATATAAGGTATACTCTTTACTTATTAATTAAAATATTGTCTTAATGAAATATCTTTGATATTTGATTCATGAAAAATATGTTCAATTTGTAAAAACAAACAAACAACCTTTACTTATTTTTAAGTTATAAAATTTTATTCAGACTATTAAATTTGTGGACGTATCAATTCATAATTATAATACCATTATTCTTACAACAAGGTCTGTTTCAACTGAACTAGTAAATTACAATTACTAGTTTTTATCCTGAACTAAACAACATTTGCTGTTGTAACTATTTTTGTCAAATTAGATTAACAAATAGTTAAGAATATTATTTTGAAATTAGATTATGTATGTATATTATAGTTAATGTTTGCTTGCATTTATTAATAATCTGTAAAGTTGATTATAACTTCCATTGTTATGACCTGTACCTATCCTCAGTTTTATGAAATAGTTCATGGCTGGCCTGAAGCAAGACAAAAACTTGAACAGGAAATGAGGTCATATAGCTACTAATTACTTAAACTAGGTATTTCTGTTTTTGGTTATAATATTCTCAATAGAAACATGCTGCGTCTGTTGTGGTTTCTTGTCTTCCTCCTAAGTTCATACTATCTAAGAATATGTGTAGCTGATTTCTATCAAGTGAATCAAGCAAGGACTCTGTGTTACTCTGATGTAGCTGAGTTTGTATGCTCTCAATCTGACACACGGATCATCTGGACCATTACCAGTAGCAGCAGTGGTATGTCAGATCAAATATCATTCCACACATTATTTGATTCAGTGAGAATGAAGAATGGAACAATAGATTCTACAATAGTAACAGCTCAACTGATAGTTGGTAATATTTCTTTCATAATGAGCAAGTTGATAATTGCAGCTAATCTAGTTGCTATTATAGAATGTGATACAGAAAAAATCAGTTATCAACCACTAAATAGTAAGTTGTTTTCATATAATGGAGAACAGATACATTGCATCCAGTTTCTTCGTGAATGGTTAAATTTATTAATTATCTTTTTAATTTTTTTGCTTTCATACAATAATAAAAATACATATCCAGGCTAGTGACTTTGAACTATTTTTTATAATGTTTTTTTCTTAGTTTTTATAGTTAGTAAACATTGATAGATAATTTTCTATTACTTAGTTAGGACTTCTAGGGTATAACAAAAGATGTTCATTTATAATTCATGTACAATAATTGTTTTAAGTTTCATTATTCTATTCCATTTATATGAATAAATTTGATTTTTTTACCAAATTTTAAGTAACTCTCGACCCAAAATAGTTGTATACAATAGTTATACAGTCAAATTATCGTAAATGTTATTTCAAAACTACTTGATATTACAATTTAATAAAGTCATCACAACATATCAATAATAGTTAATCCTCAAAGCTTCAAAAAAAAAACACTTATGATAAAAGCTAAATGGTATGGTATAATGCACTTTAAAATGTAATACTGAAAAAATCTAGCTCCACATATAACTTTTAGCAGATGCAACTTCAACTCAAATATTTTATATAAGCAAATAGGTACATACATACACACATACATACGTACATACATGAATGCTTACATACATGCATTTGTTCTTATTTCATGCTGTATTGTGCAAGCTTGGTACCCTTGTAGTTATAACCACCAGCAAAACATGCCACTTTTCCATGTTTTGTCAGCTTTTACCTTCCTATGGTGGTGTAGTATACAGGCTTAAAGCAGATACTAAAATATCAGCTGGGAGCCCCACAACCATGTTTACCTGTGAGATACCAGTCCTAGTACTAACTACCACAGTACTTGTCAGAGTGTTATGGCAAGATACTTCACTCTCATGGTTTATTTTCACTCAACTCTGGCACATGATGATAATAAATTAGCCAGTTAGTGAAATAATTCGCCATGTCATGCTCTGAATCATGTAATACGTAGTATATATATATATATATATATATACATATATATATATTGGGTTCATGGAGATGCTAGATATCTTTACTACTTTGGTTTGTACTAGGACTGGAAACTCATGGAAAGGTGGTTGTAGGTACCCCCCCCACACTCCCCGCTCATATTTTTGCTGCAGCTGAACCTGGTTGGGCAAGCTACACCAGAGGAATCTAGCCGTAAAAGCCAAGAAAACAGGTAAGCAAGGCTTGTCACCATAACTACTGGAGAAACAAGCATGCACAATATAACTTGAAATAACACCATGAGATACATTGAGTTATTCATAAATCGCAACAATAACCTTGTGAAGATATCTAGGTTTGTATATGTACTCATTATTGTACGCTTAACATTGCACACATTACTTCTTTGTTGTTGTTATAGAATCCAACTTGGTGCCATCAGCAATAATTTTAACCCCAACTGCAAGCAGCTCTTTCAGTTATAGAGTTACATGGACATCATCTTACTACAATACTTCAAGATACATTATAAAAGTTTACCCTCCTGATTCCTACACACCGGAAGATCTCATCATCCACAACACTGATAACAGTACAGTACACAACATCACTATAGCACTCAATGACTGCCCACACAGGATATATTCTACTTTTATATTAGGTACTAATATTAAAGTTAAAAACTATGTATTTTAAGCTTCTTAACATGAATATTTATATAAATATATCTACTTAATGGTATATTCAATAGCTATTCATGTATGTGGTAATAATTTAGAGTGTAGTCTTGTAAACTCTCCTACTATACTACTATATAATATTACCAATGGTAAAGGTATGACTGTACATTTATCACATAATAATACAATTATTCAATGTGGAAATAATTCATGGGAAGTAGACTTCTGGAATGATACTCTTGGTACAACGTCCATTACCAGTAAGTCATTGAAGTTAGTATACACTAATTATTGTGTGCTAAAGTTACACTTATAATGATTCCTCAACATATTTAATTTCACTGTGGAAGTGCTATTTTTGTAAAACTATTTATTTAGTTATTTTGTAATAAATTTACTAGGGCTAAACGGAGGAGTCATAATATTCAGAAATTGTTTGAATTTAAAGAGTTTGCACAAAACATATTGAAATATAGCATAAACTAAACAAGCATATGATTTATAATAAATACAAATATAAATATATTATTTTGTTGTCAATTATGATACACTTCTTGATGAAATATATAATATGACAATGTGTGTACCTCCGGTCTGAAATTTTCAGATGCTTCTGATACACTTCAGTCTGACATACAAAATTATATAAGTATGTGTGAAATTTGCAAGAATAAAGTTCTAAATAAATGTTCCAGACACTTGCTTTCAATAATGCTGAGTGTTGCTGTGACATGTCTTCTGACCATCATTATTCATGTCATCATAATACTAGCATTTACAATCACAATGAAGAGGAAAAGTAAGCGGAAATTCTTATAATATTTTAATATAATAATTACCAAACCTTACTATACTATCTAATCAAGGTAAAGTTAAGAATCAATTGTCTAGGCAAGATTGATAATAGTATTATATATTGTAAATTACAATATTGTTGACGAGTTAAAAAATATCATTTTTATTCCAGTTTTACTGAACACAGTAGCCATACAAAGGTAATAAGAGAAGTAATGTAATATATTATAATGTATTAGCTAAGCACACACGAATAGTGACAAGCAAGGTATGATATCATAGTGTGAATAGGAGGTATTGGTATTCTAACTGCTAATGATTGTTGAATAGTTGTATAATGCAGCTATAATATGTTTTATCGATAAGTATTGCTATGATAGAAATATATTCTTATAAAAAAGGGAGATTATGTATTAATTTTTAACAATATTTAAATGTTGTATTTTAAAGACAAGAAAATTATTATCAGGTTGCATTGTTATTGAATACTGATTTATAATATTTTATATGCATAGAATGCTGCATATTCCCCTGTTCAGGTCAACATGCAACAGGTACATCATAAACTAAACATTTAATGAATGTATCTTGTTTTATTTTATAAGATTCAGGTTAAAACAATAATATTTTATACAGTTCCATTAAGTGCAAACAAATTGAATGCTGATTCATGCTAACATATTTAAATTTAGAGGAAAATTGTTGCTGAAAATCGTTTGACTGCTCATGACTCACATGGTAAGCCATTGACTCAGATTGTAATGCCTTCTCATTTTTCAGCTACTGAATTTACTTCTCTCTCAGATGTGTATGAGACTATTAACAACTGAAGAATAAGAAGTCACCATATTGACAATGATATTTACATATACTAAAATAAGACAGTATTTCATAAAATAATGTCATAATTTTATAAAAATTATTAGTAATAGTCATCACTCTCAATGTCTGGTTTGATCATGACTCACATTGAAAAAATTTCTTGTAATTTTAACATTTAAGTACAACATTCTTTAATACAGTATGATTTAGAATATACTAATGTGGGCTATTTGTATTGATTCAACTTGAGATTATATGACAATAATTATCAACAAGTGTAAGTTATTTCAATTTTACATTCTGTATCATAACTGTCCACAACACATTTGATAAACTATAAACACATTTTTAGACTAGATTGTTCTATAGCTTCAGGTTCAGCATTAGAACATCATGATAAAATACAGTAGTCATTGTTACCAATACATAAGCAAATGTAATATATTGTTGTATGAACATTGCATTTACAGATTAAAAGAGCAAGTTGCTGTGCTAGAAAACATTTTTACATTATTGCAGTGATCAATATAAAAAGGAAATTTATAATATATTTTTGAAGAAAACATGACACCAATTACATAATCTTAAAAAACTGTGCATAACTATAACATTGTTTCTTTTTTACAATCTCATCAACATCATTGGGAGTTAGCAATGAATAATAAATGTTGTATAATTCAAGAAATTGTGATAGAATCTATTGACATTTAATTCGCCTTTTTTAGTTGTTATCATTCAATGTTGTGAATATTTATGAACTTCGACAACAAGCAGAAAAACTATTTAATCAAGTTTACTTCCACTGTAACTAGTTTGCAAATCATTACAGAGGTGGTTATTGTTTTGAGAAAGTACATCAAAAAAACTATTGACTTATTTTTTGAAATCTATTTCTTAACTGTAGCTGTTATGGCAAATTAACAAAGTGGTTGGAAAACATGGCCTTATGCACTGGCACTGATGCTTTATTAATTCCTATTAGCAATATGGAGGTAGTTGTAATGTAATTTATGCACCACATAATCAACACTTTGATTCCAAAATATTTCATCCTATGAAAATCTAAATTACAAAATCTAAATTGATACCCCACCCATTCCCTGTTTATTGTACTTAGAGAGAATATAAAGTAGCTAATCTTTTCATGACATGCTTGGGGTCTTTAAGTTGTTTTGGCATTTGAAATTTGGCATTATGTGTCACTAAGACTAATTCTGCAAATATAAAAAAAATGGAAAAAGAAAGCATTTTTCCGATGATGGAGCCTACATCTCAATTTAATATTTTTGCGCTAGAAATTATTTCAAAATAAATTGTTTGCAATCGTCTTAGACAATAAAATAGGTATTCAGCAATAGCTATACACTGTAAATCGAAAGGTGTGTACTGCACACCAAATTGAGTGTGACGCACTTGTCCCTATACTCACACCCAAAATAGCGTGGGGTTCACGCTCAATGATTTTGGTGTGTTGTACACACCCTTATGAGTGTAAGCTCACACTTTTGTTGGTGTGTTGTACACACACTTATGAGCGTAAGCTCACACTGCTGTTTGTGTGGATACACACCGCTTTAGTGTTACCTCCTACTTCCCAAACTCCACCCACACCAATTACAGCAGACTCAATTAAGCCGAGCAGCCATCTTCTGGATCAGATCTTCAAAACCAGCCACCTGAGCCTTGCGCAGGTAAACCCATTATACATTGTGTGGTGTATCATCAGAATTAAAAGATTTATTAAAAATTCAAAAATTTAAATTAAAAAGACAGATGTGAGTAAATGTTTAACAGAAATTGAGGCCTTTTTGACCGGAAACTGAAAAAGTAATATTTCCAAAAATGAATAAAAATTATTGCATCCGACTGGGTACTTTATATTAAAAACAAAATAAGCACTTGTTAAAATAAATGGAATGTCCTCAAAATTCATTACTTCATTGATGATCTTCTTATCTACCACCAAGAAAGCTTGCTCTGGCTGAAGTAGACTTCCTGTCATCAAGATATAAGGAGTAAGATAGGAGACCTCTTCCACAACTGAATGGATATCCACACACTCCTACAGAGACATAATAATAATAATAATAATAATAATAATAATAATAATAATAATAATAATAATAATAATAATAATAATCTAAATCAATAATAAATAAATAAAAATATAAATTCAGTTTCAAGTGATAAAAATGATATATTTTCTTAGTTTCACCAATCGGCGACTCCACCAACTAAAGGGTTAATTCAATCTGGATGTTGGTATGCTATTGGAATTGATCGAGTCAAATAAAACAAATTTTGTTAGTCAAGACCTGATTAAAATGAAGATGGATACGTCAAATAAATAAATAAAACATAGTATTGCATCAGACAGGGGGGGGGGGGTAGGGGGGATAATTGAAAGTGGTTTAATAAAAAATTTACCTCTGCATAGTATATGACCTTGCTGGGATCAGCTTTAATTCGCACATCTGGCAGTAGCAATGGCAATACCATAAGGACACGCACCCAAGCATTCACTCCTTCACGATCTGCAATCAATCATATTAATACATTGCATGACTTCGTCCGTGGTTCTGCTAAAACGTCATGTCATGATTTGCACGATTATTGTAGTATTTAGTTCATTGTTACGTTACTTAATACTTACCATCAGCATCTTGCTTTAAAAATGTAGAAAGTCGGCCAGTGTGTCGTTCTGCTTCTAATTTGGCTTGTTCCAAAATACTTGGTATCTTCGAAGTCCACCTCTCCTTAGCTTTACTCTGTAAATCACTATCCTCCATGATGAGCTCCATTTCCATCATGAGCTAAATAATGTACAATCACATTCATAAACTGCCTAACCAGAAAGATAAGTTTGATTGCTGGCTATACAAGATAGAGTATCATTGAAAACAAGCTCACCATAGTCTCACTCAAATAGTGGTGAGTTATTGGGCTGTTAAAAAATAAAGAAACACCGGTATCTCAGCAAAGTGGTTTGTTAAGTTTTGAACACAATTATACACAACTGATTTCGACAAAAAACAAAAAAATATTTCAACAGAAGCCTCCCTGATAATTTCATAATTTAGCCTAAGTGACCCTATGATTATTGTAGTGCACATTAAATAGAGTAATGTACAGCCTAGCGCTGTGAGTATACCATAATTTTTCATGTTGCATAATCAAAACCACAATTAATTCCAAGAACACTAACTTTAAGATTGATTATACTTACTGTATCCATTTCTTGCAGAAAAGGAAATCTGTCAAAAACGTTCTCCAATGAAGGACACATATTAAGAATTTCCGCTCTTCGAAAAGCAAATGAACGCTCCATCACCACTGCTTTATTTCTGTTGGTCTTTTTGTATTGAATCTGTGTCAATTAAATAACATTTTATTTAAATAATAATTGCATTTAATAACCATAGCTATAATAAACCGTAACTAACCTGCAATGTTTTTAGATGGCGCTCATAACTAACATTATCTTCTCCTGGAAATGGTTTTGGTTGTAATGGCTCCATGGTAATACCAGGGGACTTCTGCTTGATGTTACTGGGACGTGAATTGGCACCTAAAGTGAATTGGATGCACGCATGCATGTTCATACATGTAATCTATAGTAAATCTTGCAAAACACATATATTTACCTTTAGGTGCAGAAGGAGTCAACTTAGATTTTTTTCCCCGTCGAAACTCCTTGAACCGGTTCATCAAGGTGCGTATCAACACATCCTACAGCAATCACATTAAACTTCTAAAACATCTTATTCATAGTGGAGTAATAACATTGCAAGCTATCAATGATGCCATTGAGAGCTTTCCTTACCAGGGTCCAGATACCAGAAATAAGCCATCTGTGATTTCATCGAAAACAATATCTTCTTCTGACCATGCTCTCAAACAGACAGGTACTTCTGTATGTATTTATATACGTATGTGTATGTGTGTTAACTGTATCACGGTTTCATGCAGAAATATGGGATTCCCCCCCCCCCCTCCCCCCCCTCCCCCCCCTCCCCCCCTCCCCCCCCATGGAAATTGGAAGAATATTTTTCCATGTATCTTTTAGTATTCTATACCAATGAATACTCCTAAGTAAGATATGTCATATCTAGTATTAAATATATACTCTCTGTGATTTACATTAGTATTAGAGACTAATATAGTTTGAAAATTGTACGTCCGTCACCACGGAATTGCCCAGACTATGTAGCATTCAAATGAAAAAATACTCCTCCATGGTTGGGTTCAACTCGATTCTTCCCAGCTTCATGTATCATAGTATTATCACAAAATACTTTTTAAGTATTTCTTTCCTCAGTTTCTTGAAATGGTATGTCATACAAGATTTCTACCCCTTCATCTTCATAGATTGTGTAGATAGAGTTGTTGTTGTTGTTTTTTTTTGTTTTGTTTTCATCCTTCCCGCCCACCAACTTAGCTTTACAAACATTAGTGAAAATTGTTCATCATTTCCTTGACTTTTCACTGCAGCTACACAAATGTGGTGCCTGGCCAGGTTGTTGCCTCTGATGATTGGACTTCAAGTTCCAGAGGATGATGAACACTGGACCAATTTTGTACTACTGCTTAGTATAATGGATTTGATATTTGCTCCAATTTTATCCAGAGACTGTGCGCCCTATATCAAAGAACTTATTTGTGAACATCACGAAAATTTTAAAGTTTTATACCCAACCTGCCCTATCATTCCCAAGATGCACTACATGGTGCACTACCCAGAAGCTATAGACAAGTAAGACATAAAAGTGTGTGATTTGCTTGTTTGGAAGGAGTGGAATTAGTTTTGCGAATGTTATGATAGAATGGTATATGACATGTAGCCATGTATTATTTGGTGAGCAGAAATTTCACAACTGACCTGATTTTTTTTCTGTTTTTTTTTTTGTGTGTGTGTGTGTGTGTGTGTGTGTGTGTGTGTGTGTGTGTGTGTGTGTGTGTGTGTGTGTGATTTTGATGGGCGAGGGGTTTGCTATCCCTTGATGAATTTTAACTAATTATAATATCTATAGGTTTGGACCGCTTGTACATTTCTGGTGTATGCGTTTTGAGGGAAAGCATAGCTATTTCAAGGATTTGGCTCACAGAGTGAGATGTTACAAGAACATTCCGAAGACTCTTGCCACACGTCACCAGCATATGATGAGCTATGTTTTTGGTGCAGCATCCATTTCAACCTATCCGTTTGGAAAAAACACTAATGTGGGTGTATGTAAGTTAGCTTGTTACTTAACGATGCTCTCTAGTTGATAAATGTGTGACTTTACAGCATCTGTTTGTTGCTTGTCGTCATGCCCTTATAAAGATCAAGTTCTTGAAGTTTTCTCTACACGTGCGGAGGAAATCGATTTGAAAAGGTACTTAAGTAATGCTTATATCTAGCCTGGGTATTATGGGGCTGAACGTTATATGTCAGTCAATATTTTATCGTACTTGTGTATAAGAATATCAGTCAACTACATGTAGTAGTATTTCAGTAAAGTACGAGTCAGTACTATTTCAGACGAGTCTGTTAGTATTTCAGTCAAGTACGTGTGTGTTGGTATTTCAGTCAAGTACGTCTGTGTTGGTATTTCAGTGAAGTACGTCTGTGTTGGTATTTCAGTCAAGTACGTCTGTGTTGGTATTTCAGTGAAGTACGTGTGTGTTGGTATTTCAGTCAAGTACGTCTGTGTTGGTATTTCAGTTCAGTCAAGTACGTGTGTGTTGGTATTTCAGTCAAGTACGTGTGTGTTGGTATTTCAGTCAAGTACGTCTGTGTTGGTATTTCAGTCAAGTACGTCTGTGTTGGTATTTCAGTCAAGTACGTTTGTGTTGGTATTTCAGTCAAGTACGTGTGTGTTGGTATTTCAGTCAAGTACGTGTGTGTTGGTATTTCAGTCAAGTACGTCTGTGTTGGTATTTCAGTCAAGTACGTCTGTGTTGGTATTTCAGTGAAGTACGTCTGTGTTGATATTTCAGTGAAGTACGTCTGTGTTGGTATTTCAGTCAAGTTCGTCTGTGTTGGTATTTCAGTCAAGTATGTGTGTGTTGATATTTCAGTCAAGTACGTCTGTGTTGGTATTTCAGTGAAGTACGTCTGTGTTGATATTTCAGTGAAGTACGTCTGTGTTGGTATTTCAGTCAAGTTCGTCTGTGTTGA
>WLWD01003068.1_pt1 | contig 25687 bp, 17 predicted proteins | sample 6712731 | NCBI WGS metagenome assembly WLWD01 (sample SAMN12718690, study PRJNA576275) | sponge metagenome | isolation source: marine sponge | host: Mycale hentscheli | place: New Zealand: South Island, Marlborough, Capsize Point | collected 2014-11-01 | reverse complement strand
AGATTATGTTATTTAGCATCCTTAGTTCTACTATAAACGAGACCATACACGTGCAACTAGCAAATTAAACATACTAATCTTAGCTACATTACCAACACCAAAAGAAAGCTCAGGTTAAAGTATTTGGTGACCGACTAAATCTTATTATAATGATACAACTAAGTACCCAACCCAACATATAAAAACATTTCCATACAGTCAGTCACTAGTCTCATAAGAGCTAGCGTACACGCAGTTTTACTCACCATGAAATAAACTCTCTGCTCTAACCTTAGCGTACGCTTTTCTCTAGTCTCTGTCTCCCCCGCCCCCCCCTCCCCCCAGCAAATTCCATCGGCAAGGGCGGGGGCGAGACCCCATATACAAAGCGCCCTCAGAAGGCGCGGACTGTTGTTATAGTTACAGTTACTTAAAAAACAATCCTATAGTTCACTGATCTTTTGTAAAGCACTTAACCTTATAAAGCTAATCTGTTAACGTTTAGCTGTGTAGTTAATAATAATGTTGAAACTATGAACTGAATTGACATCACCTGTCAGCAGCTTAAATTCCCTCCAGATTGGAACCTCCTTGCCTCTCCAGATGATGGTAAAAAAAAATAGATGGCATGACTTTAGAGCCATGGAGCTGGGAGACAATTAGTGTGGGATACCACTTGTCCAGACACTTTTTTGCATTATCTTACAGGAGACACGTCACCAGAGATACATGTTGTGTGGCAGCTTTTTATTGTTGCTATTATTATTATTATTATTATTTCCCTATATTTCATTCATTCAGAAGGCGTCGATTGTGTTATAGCTAGTTACAGTTACTGAAAGAAAAAAAAATCTGATAGTTCACTGCAATGAGGCACTTAACCTTATATAATACAAAACGATGAACGGTTTTTCTTTTCTTGCTGTAGAAGTAGCTACAAATTTTATTCAATCAATATTAGTCATTATTGATATTAAACAGGTTGAGACATTTGAAATCACTATATTATAGCGCTACTAATGTTAGCTATATTATAATTATTACATTCTTCCTTATAGTTTTTAGTAATTGTTACAGTGTAAGTCACTTCTCCAGATAGACTACACTCAGCTGTGATATGCACTTTGTGCTATTAGACACAACTCATTAAGGCTATTTGCTTCACCAAGACTTTGGCTGGCGCGCAGTCTTATATAGATATGCAACATTCATGGTAGCTTCTTGGCCAGTTCTAAGGAGTCACAGTAAAGGACAGTTTATTATTCATACATCTTGCATGGCAATGTTATAGCTTATTAAATTCCTTGCCAGCACGTATGCTACAACTGAATATTAATAGTGGAGTTTGTGTTTCCCACAATGTTTATGGAGGAATCTGTAAGGAGTTGATGAACTAGTCAAAACCTATAATGATCCCTCAAACATAAGGTATAATGTTATTATCACTAGAAGTTCACCGGGACAGCACTTCAGTACTCTTTTTCACATCTGATAAAGTTATAGCAATCACCTTAAGTAGAAATAAAAATAATGGCATGAAAAAAAAAATTGCTTGATGACTGGGGTTCAAGAAGAAGTGCACAAATGAAGTGGGATATGATAGAATGCATAGCAGCAGGTGTAAACAAACAAGTTAAGCTGGAATGTTCACAGCTTCTTTTCCAGTCATCTTGAGGAGGCAATTCATCCTTCTCTGGAAGATCCGTTGGCAAGATAAAGGGCATATGATTATCCAGTTGAGCAGTAGCCTTTCTCCTCTGCCCTTCCTTCTTCAGCCTTCCCTCTGCCTCATTCTCTAGCCCTGCTATGCACTATCCCATCCAGCTACTCCTGTACTATGTGGTCACACACCACGTCTACTTCTCGGTTCTAATCGTCCTGTCACTCCATCATCTTGGACCATGAGCAGGCCTTCGCATCGGCAATCCTTTTAAGTTTCACACATACACAACACACACAGTAAAAGTACAGTTATACCATTTTACAATTATAAATACTCAGATATGTATTTGATACACTAAAAATCTCTACCGAAGCCAGTGTGCTACAATATATTACAGAGTGTGAAATGACTATATTGTATCATAATAATGTAGCTAATAGTACATTAAAAATGTATGTGAAAAATCGCTGTTCAATTGAAATCGCATGGGGAAAGTGAAATAGTGCGTAACTAATTGAAATACCTCGGTAACTAAGTGGAAACTAAGTGAAATACCTCGGTAGCTAAGTGAAATAGTATGGGTAAAGTGCGCACGTGTGCAGTGTTAACCTTGGAAACGCACAGCTCGAGTAGTTTTTAGTTGGAGACAATGTCATTCTTTACCACCACAGAAGCTCTACCCGTATTAGACAGAATGTTTTTCAATGGATCAGGAGGAGCCACACGTTGAAAACGAAGTTCCAGCGGAAGCTAATCCTGAAATAAGAGATAATGAGTGAACTATATAATATAGCTACAATTGCAAATGACTTTTTAAAAAGCTGGCTACTATTAGCGAGTGATAGCACGGGTAACCTGTGCTATTAGGGATCAATAGCACTCGTAAAGCAATTGAAATAGCGCTCTGCTTCGCCTCGTACTATTTCAATCACGTTACTCATGCTATTAATCCCGAATAGCACGATTACCCGTGCTATTACTCATACAAAAAGCCCACGTAAGCCCTGGATCTGAGCGATACAATTACATTTAAAAAGCAGTTACAGTTGATATACAATAACTTGGCAAATGCAAATAACAGTGGGCTGATATGTACGGTTACAAAAAATTAGGTGAAAATTGCCACATGAACCAACAAAATAAGTCAGCTACAGTGTAATTGTAGTTACTCATTCCGTGACCACAACTACGTTAGTTACCTTCACCCCAAATACTAGCCTTGAATCAGTTCTCAGTCCAAGTTGAAAAAACCATAGAAGAAATATTTACAGAAACCCTCACATATATGCCCAGGCAAAGGATCACTGCAGGAGATGACTTTCAAGGAATAGCTCGGGAGAACAGAATGGCCAATGATCGTGTATGTGTGACTATGGCCGTCAATAGAATTAATTGAGAGTGAGACATGTCTGCATGTTGCTTTCAAAATTACAGTTATCTAACCCTCTTCTGTTTGGCCTTGGCAGTGACAACACACACAAAATCCAAACTACACTAGTGCTGAGAGTGAACACCGATTTGGAAAAATAGCAGTGGTTATTTTTGCAAAATTATTGTCCACATACTTACGGACATATGACACACACACACACACGTATATAATACTAATTACATGAGTCAGAGTGTGATACGGCAAGATATTTCATGAGCAGGCTAATTTACTTTGACAAGCCAAAAAAATAAAAACAAAACAAAGCAAAACCAATGACAGTGAGGCTGAACAATAAACATAGAAATGACAACAAATGACAACTTATGTATGTTTGTTTGTATGTGTGTATGAATTAATGTATGTATGTACATATGTACGTATGCATGCATGTATGTATGCATGTGTGTGTATGTATGTATGTATGGGTAACTATGTAGCTATGTGGCTACTGAACTACTCAGGATGTGGTACTTTCAGAGATTTTGAGTCAGATATATTCATGAATTTTCGGCTATGGGTGAGCCTTCTAGTGAATCTGGCTTGCATGTGTGTGTATGTATGTATGTATGTATGTATGTATGTATGTATGTATGTATGTATGTACAACAAAGGCCAGGTTTCCCAAAACCAATCATAATGTACTTCAGTTGGTCTTCTGATACTTTAATGATTTAGCCATCAAAATATATTATATTTCATAAAATTAATTATGGCCAAAACTTGCTATTAACGGGTTCACAATGGCTTGGAACCAACCAGTCCACAACACATTGCAGAGAGCTCAGATCCGCTGCTGTGTGACAGAAAGACTGACTGACAGACTGAGTAATGCAACTCTACTGTGCATGCACGCTGAGGGTTAAAAACAAGATGGGATGAGTTCTAGACTTGCTTAGCAATCATAGGCATACTTATGTATGGCTGTGGCTAATCCCATAAATAAAATTAGCATAATGGAGGACGATAGTTATGTGCACCACATGAACACTAACCTACACATGAACACTAACCTACATGTGAACACTAACCTACAAGTGAACACTAACCTACACGTGAACACTAACCTACACGTGAACACTAACCTACACGTGAACACTAACCTACACGTGAACACTAACCTACACGTGAACACTAACCTACACGTGAACACTACCCTACACGTGAACACTAACCTACACGTGAACACTAACCTACACGTGAACACTAACCTACACGTGAACACTAACCTACACGTGAACACTAACCTACACGTGAACACTAACCTACACGTGAACACTAACCTACACGTGAACACTAACCTACACGTGAACACGAACCTACACAACTGACACAACCTCACACAAACTGAACCTACCTACACAACACGTGAACCTAACCTACACTTGGAACACTAACTCCTACACGTGAACACTAACCTACACGTGAACACTAACCTACACGTGAACACTAACCTACACTTGAACACTAACCTACACGTGAACACTAACCTACACGTGAACACTAACCTACACGTGAACACTAACCTACACGTGAACACTAACCTACACATGAACACTAACCTACACAACACGTGAACACTAACCTACACAACACGTGAACACTAACCTACACAACACGTGAACACTAACCTACACAACACGTGAACACTAACCTACACAACACGTGAACACTAACCTACACGTGAATACTAACCTACACGTGAACACTAACCTACACGTGAACACTTACCTACACGTGAACACTAACCTACACGTGAACACTAACCTACACGTGAACACTAACCTACACGTGAACACTAACCTACACAACACGTGAACACTAACCTACACGTGAACACGAACTACACGTGAACACTCAACCTACACGTGAACACTAACCTACAGGAACACAAAACCTCCCAACCGTGAACACTAACCTACACCACACGTGACACTAACCTCCACGTGAAAACACTACCGACACGTTAACACTAACTATCCTACAACGTGAACACTAACCTACAACGTTCACACTAACCTACACGTGAACACTAACCTACACGTGAACACGACTCACATGAACCCTACCTACACGTGACTACCTCACACAACACGTGTGGAACACTAACCTACACGTGGAACACTAACCTCCACGTGAACACTAACCTACAGCTGAACACTACCCTACACTTGACACTAACCCACACGTGAACACTAAACCTACACACCACGTGAACACTACCGAACGTGAACACTAACCTACCCTGACCTAACCTACACGTGACTACCCTACCCAACACGGGACACTAACCGACAGGTTGAACACTATACCTCACTTAAACACTAACCTCACGTGAACACTTAACCTACATGTAACACACTAACCCACACTTGAACACTAACCTACACACACGTGAAATCACTAACTCACGTGACACTAACCTACACATGAACACTAACCACAACACAACGTGACACTAATTTACACGTGAACACTAACCTACACGTGAACACTAACCTACACGTGAACACTAACCTACACGTGAACACTAACCTACACGTGAACACTAACCTACACGTGAACACTAACCTACACGGGAACACTAACCTACACGTGAACACTAACCTACACGTGAACACTAACCTACACGTGAACACTAACCTACACGTGAACACTAACCTACACGTGAACACTAACCTACACGTGAACACTAACCTACACAACACGTGAACACTAACCTACACGTGAACACTAACCTACACATGAACACTAACCTACACGTGACTAACCCACACGTGAACACTAACCTACACGTGACTAACCTACACAACACGTGAACACTAACCTACACGTGAACACTAACCTACACGTGAACACTAACCTACACGTGAACACTAACCTACACGTGAACACTAACCTACACGTGAACACTAACCTACACGTGAACACTAACCTACACGTGAACACTAACCTAAACCTACACGTGACCAACACTACACGTGAACACTACCTACACGTGAAACACTAACCTACACTTGAACACTAACCTACATCGTGAACACTACCCTACACGTTGAACACTAACCTACAACTGAACACCTAACCTACACGTGAACACTACCTACCGTGAACACTAACCGACACGTGAAACACTAACCTACACGTTGAACACTACCTACACTGAACACTAACCTACACGTGACTAACCTACACAACACGTGAACACTAACCTACACGTGACTAACCTACACAACACGTGAACACTAACCTACACGTGAACACTAACCTACACGTGAACACTAACCTACACGTGAACACTAACCTACACGTGAACACTAACCCACACGTGAACACTAACCCACACGTGAACACTAACCTACACGTGAAGACTAACCTACGCATGAACACTAACCTACACTAACCTACACATGAACACTAACCTACACGTGAACACTAATTTATACATGAACACTAACCTACACGTGAACACTAACCCACACGTGAACACTAACCCACACGTGAACACTAACCCACACGTGAACACTAACCTACACGTGAACACTAACCCACACGTGAACACTAACCTACACGTGAACACTAACCTACACAACACGTGAACACTAACCTACACGTGAACACTAACCTACACGTGAACACTAACCCACACGTGAACACTAACCTACACGTGAACACTAACCTACACATGAACACTAACTTACACGTGAACACTAACCTACACGTGCGACAAGTCTATACACACTTTTATTCACTATAATTGTAATAGCTTGCTAAATTAAAAAAGAATTTTGTATTAGCTAAAGTTTAGAATGATGCCATCATACATGTAGCTAGAATAATTACTGACAATACTAACTACATTGCAAACTGTACTTACAATGGTGATAAATAAATAAATCTTAGACTTCGTATTTATCGCAATCAATAAAATGTTAAGCCATCGCTAAACGAGCCTCAGGAGAATGAAATTTATCGGTAAAGGTTGTCAATTTGGGATTCCCCCCTCCCCCTCCCCCCCTGAAGATAACAGTTATTTCTGAATTCCCATTTCAAATGACGGTCCAGCCAAAACCGGACCAACCGGACCGGTTCCTCCGGGCCTGTATATATATTTCAATGCATATAGCGTGCACTATTGTAGTAAAAAATTATAATACTATATAATGAATCTTAATAGTTCGCGAAATAAATTATTTATTGGTCTGAGATGATTTTGTAATAGCTAGCTAGTATATAGTAAAGTTGAGGGTTCACACCTTTGATGCTTCGAAGTAGGAGTGTGAAAGTTGAAGGTGAAATATTATCTACTCCACAAGAGTAAAACTGTAGATCTGTCACTCCGGTAAGCTTTCTATTTAAGTCCCGTATCATTATAATTATGTGTACTTACACATTACACTTCAAGTATAATAGACTCTGCCCACTCTTATTGTAATACCACACTCTGTATCCACATGTGTTCATGTGATGTGTACTTTGTAACCAATTGAACATGTCGCTCTCTGCATGCTGGCACGACAATTCTAAATGAGGCATCAATATAGTTCGAGCAGTGAAAACGGTACATGTCAACATTGTCTTCAAGAAGCTAAACCAGGCCAAAGACACTCGCTGGTATATATTTTCAATGCAAAACTCCACTTCCAGCAACTTCATTAACTTCACAGCAGCAAACCGTCAATTGTCTGTAATCTCCAAAATCAGAGTGTGACAGACACACAGGATGACTACTGTAACCCTCTCACACATGTGCACTAGTGTTAATAAGCATAACTTTTAATAATAGCAAAAAATTTCTCGCTCTAACAGCCAATATTGTTAATTAAAACTTAAGTTTTAATTAACAATATTGGCTGTTAGAGCGAGAAAATTTTTGCTACTATTATAATTATTTCAGCCGAGAATGACTGAATCACTGAAAGCATAAAACTAAAGATCTTTGGATTAGTTTACAGGCTTTAAAAGTGAAATAGTACGAATAAACACATGTGCGTGCAGCACTAGCCTTGAAACACACAGTTTGATAGTTTATAGGTGGAGACTATTTCATTCCTTAGCACGAATGTCCTATCTGTATTAAATCAACAGATTGGGAGGAGCAACTATCATGTAAATTAGTGAGTGTTCGACACACCAGCATGTGAGTAGGAATAGCAGTAATTACACTGGGGCAAAAAATCATCAAAACTTTGCGAATGTACCCAGTTGTCTAAAGATAGGTTGTAATGGTTGCCATGGTTCCTAGCCTCAATCTTCTTGTATGTGAAAAGATACACTGTACACCTTGTTATAGGAAACCAATGTTACTCCAAAGAAATTACCATTCTCACTCCACATCATAAAAAAACATAAGTTACGTCACACATTGATTTCAGAAATAAAAAAAAACAACAAAAAACAACAACAAATCATCGCCCAAATTTTATTCAAGACAGCATTAATTAGAATGGCACCACAGATAAAAGTTAACACGGATGCTTTTGCTTTCATTGTAGCTGTGTAGCACTTGTGAGTATTTTGAATGAGTAACTGAAAAATTATTGCCATGGCCAAAGAGATACACAAAATATTTTTTTTAGTTGTTACTGTTATCCTTGAACTAAATTTTCTAGTGTGCTAGGAAAAACAATTGGGAATAATACCGTCTTAAAGATTTGTGTTACAGACAAAATAATCTCTATTATAATTCAGGTAACCTCTGCTTATCCCCACAGGAAATTTAGAAATACCATAATTCAGTTGTGAACTACTCACCTCGACGCTGAAGCCTATGTACCATAGGAACGCATCCACGCCACCCATTATTGGTGCAACACATTCGCACAGCAGTCTCACGGGGCCGGTCTTTTTACTAACCCTGATCCTTCCCCCGCGCGTCATGTTAGGGTAGTTAGCGTAGTTATAGCCAGAGGAGATCTTTGGCCCGACGAGAGATTAAACTTTGACAATGCTTCGGACGACCATTTCCAGTCAATATTATTACTTTTGTATGGTAAAGCGTTTTTAACACATTTGGCCTGGTGATATCACTGGTAAAGGGTTTTCTGGATAGAGGTTATTGTATTGTTTACTAACAGTTTAGCTATAAATGAACAGTCAGAGAACAAATGCATGTTTTTTTTTCCATTAGTATTAAGAAATAGCTATTTAAATAGACAGTGTAGTGGTGTATATTTTTTGATCAATTAATTGTAAAGCAATTAAGAATGAATGAGAATGAATGAGTGAGAACACGTAAATGAATGAAGGAGAATGAACAAATGTATCCATTAGATTCCATTGATATAACACTGTAGCAGTCTCAAGGGGACCTAACCCTTTACCAAGCTAAAAAATGCATATATTTTTTAATTTAGTAATAATAATTTAAAATTGTGTTTATTAATTATTATTATTATCATCACGTACAAAAACTTCACATTAAAAATAATATACATATGAATTAAAAAAAATTTTTTTGTACAGTGTATACATCCTGCATGTACATCTGTAAATTCTAAGTATTAGTGTTAAACTATCTGTAAACTTACCACTTCAGTAAACTCCAGTAGATGCCTAGTACACCTCAGGTGTTAATTGATCTATTGTGCCTGTACACTTGTCTTGGTAAAAAAAAAAAGAAACTACGACGTATATGCTGCATATAAATTTGTGAAAATCCTTGTAAACTGGGCTTTTTCATGTAGTGTACAGAATTAAACAATAAATTAAAAAATGCATAAACAAATGAAACAAGGAAACAAATGACTAAGTAAATTTTAGAAAGAATTTTTTTATTCAAATAACAGCTGTTGAACAAAGTTTAAAGTTTAGCTATAGCTAGATGTGAACAGATGGAAACACAAGCCTCATTATTTAACGTTTGAAATTTCTGACATCATGAAATTCAGCTACAGTCCATGTTTCATGTTCCATACAATAGCTATGGAAATTCCAAATTTCATGTTTTCATGAAATTTTGCAGGAATATCACATTTCATGGAATTACATTACCAGGGCATATCATATTTCATGCACACCATGAAACTAGAGTGGAATGTGAAATTTCCTGTACCTGATAGTTCATTTGTAACTCATGAAAGTCAAGCCTGACATTTCATGTTAATTTCTGACTTAAACTGTACTCAGGAAATGCCACTTTTTTTGTAGTGATGTATAAAAAACTACAAATATTGTTACAACAAAATCAATCTAATAAAAATTTTCTGGAATGATCAAATCAAATTTTTTTAGCAAAAAATGGCTGAGTTGTGAGATTAGTTACACGAAAAGAGAGACAATCTAGTATAAAATAAAAATTATTATAGCTAAAAACTAAGTGACTGTACTTCATAGCTTAGCCAATTACATTATTGTATTTGGAAAAAAAAAAGCAGCTAGGCAATAAGCTTGCTGGTTCTATATAAAATAGATGAAGTATTGTGCATTTTAGAGTAATCTTTTTTTAACTAGAGCCAGTAAGAGCCAGCTTATGAATAGACCTAGTTATATTCTATCTAGTCTTTTTGGGGGGGGGAGGGGGCGGGGGGAAGGAAAATAATTGTAAAATGGCAAAAAGAAAAGTCTGATACAACTTATCCATATACTGAAGTTTGCCTTCTCTGCTTTCAACAACAATAACAAAAAAAAGTTGCACATGAAGAGCATTCTCAGTAATATACTTAGTAGTTGACCCTTAGCGGACTGTTGTCACTAAATTGTGAGGGGGCTTGTTCGACTGATCCTAACATAAAAGTGCACAGCAACACTCAGAAGTTCAATGGCTTCTTATTAACAAATGGAGCAAGCTAGCCATGTACTTGTTTACAGACAAGTAACATTTGAGGAGGATAAAAACAGTGAGAGTTTAACAAGTAAAATGACCATAAAAAGTAGTGAAGTATCTATAAGTTGTAAAGCTCAGCTGCTTGATATTCTATTCCCTTGTTGACTTCATCAGTTTTGTTTGTTCTTTGGAGCAAGCAGTAACTCCTAGAGTGTCTCCAAGTTTTGACAGGTAAGTAATACTTCTTTAAAGACTCATTGTAATCTGGATTATTATTTTTAAAACATGTTCATGGTAATATACTACTCATGATTTTTTATTTTGTAGTATTGTGATGACCAATGATAGTTTTTTATGATAAAATATCAATGCATTTTATATAGAGGGTGAGGTTTGAATCCATGTTCCTAAAACTAATGACTCCAAACTCTCTTTATACGTAAGTAAACTATGACCTTAGCTACAAAAAGTTCATGATGATTAACTGGCCAAAACAAAGCAGAATTGAGAAATAAAATAAAACGGACTATTTGAAAACAATGAACTAACGTAGCAGTTGACAAGGATGAGCTCGTCAGTGACGGTTGCGTACAGTGGGAGGATCACTTACTTGAGGCTTGAGGAGAATGTAACTTGAACAAAACACGCTCCAAAGGCCCTGCTTTTTTTCTTTCTTTCTATTTAAAAAAAAATCAATTAGCAGTACTCTGGCTCCACTACAGCCCTAACATAAAAAAAGTTGCTAGCAACTGGAATTTGTGTTCCAGAATTTGTGGAATGAAATAGGGTTAGGTAAAAATATTTGCATAACATGCATGTAGGACATCAAACAATGGGTAATGGTTGGCAACACAATAATAGTATTTACACGAGATTGCATGTTTGTGTTTGCACAAACTCACTGTTTGAATTCATAATTTGCTGCAAATTGTCTCAAAGCAACAAAAATCTTTTTTTTTATTCGTCCTACGTATACATGCAGGAAATATTATAGTACCTGCAGAAATTAGTTAGGACGGGCAACATTTTAGATTTTGCAATGCAGTAAATGTTGCCCTTGTGCAGGAATACTATGAAAGAGCGGAAACTTCCTTCTGCAATACACAATATCTATTTTAGTAAAGAGTAAATTCATTATGCCAGTCACACTACTGAAGCAGTACCCAACTCCAATATTCTTGTAATGTATTGTAGTGAAAAAGTCCCGAAGTTAGTTATTAACCAATATGAGAATCATCCTCTGGTATTGTTGCTCCTATATAGGTAAGTTGAAATGTTGTTCAGCTTCATTGGCCGATAGCATCTGTATTTCTTATTGGTCAGATTCTTTAATTGTCATTGGGCCACCATTATTCGCAGCAGGAAAGGATTTCCACGGTTTAAAAAGAACTCCCCCCACCCCACCACCACCCTCAATCCTCAAAAAAATAAAAAATCTAACATGATCATGTAGACAGTGTCTATAATGGACAATTATTATCAAATAATATAGGGAAATGTGATCGCTATTTTAACAATGTCCAAGTACAGGAGGTCAATCTCCAAGATTGCGGCCATTATGACATAACAGTAGTAGAAAATGAAGTACTTGTCACTCAATGGAATAACAAAGGACAGATTACAGTGTATGACAGAGATCTGAACTTTGTCCATAGTATCTTTATTAACAGCAAAACTCTGCTACGCCACATGTATCCTGATAACCATGGAAACCTGTATATCAGCAAAACGATTGCTGTCTTTGACATGAAAGGAAATATCCTCAACACTTTCAATCGAGTCCAGAATGAAGTCGAATTATTGAAACAACCATGGATGGTGCATGTGTTGTCACTATGTATATATTGCTGACTGGGAATTAATGGAGACAGTCATGTTCACCAAAGACGGCATGTACATTTACCGCAGTTGGTTGCTATGGACCATTGTACATTAATAACAATAGTGTGGTGTTTCACTGTAACTGTGACGTTAGTTGTGTTAATATTTATTAACTCATCAATGGTATATAACTTCAATAGATGATTTTTTTATGTTATAATGCTACTGACTGCTACATTGCGCAATCCATTTACTTTGAGTTCTTCACATCAATAATACATCTTATTCTGTTTCCATCTTCATTAATTACTTCAATAGCTTTATCGTATTCTACAATGATAAATTCTTTTCATGAGTTTATGGTTAGGGTTATAGTTGGTACAGGGTGGTCATAGGCATTGGCAGTAACTTTGTATCATCCACGCACTGGAGGTGTACATGTGATTTCACATTTGTTTGCACTAATAGCATTTGTATTGGCTGATTAAACTGCTGCAGTGTGTGTATGCACTGAAACTGACATTTCAGATTTATTGCAGAGATTTTCCCCCAAAATTGTTTTGTATCGTAAACTTCAGTTCCTCACCAGCCTCCATAGTCTTTGAAGCTTCTGTGTAGTCCAACATGTCTACTATAGTATTGTTTGCTACCCAGGTATTCTCCTCACAAAACTGTTGTAGACCCTCCGCACAGTCCACCCCCACTATTAAGTTTGCCTTTTCTGATAATTCAGTGTCAGTTTTTTGTTTTTCACTTTCTGTAATCTGTGCGACTTCACTGTGCATGCTCATAACCTCATCATCAGAACACAATTTAACACACTGTTCTATGTAGTTATCATACTGCAAACTTCTCTACTAGCAATGGATAGTTTCTCTGCTATTTTCTGAACATTTTTTGTTGGTTGCCTAATCCAGTTTGGTTATTTTTTATTGTAATTTTTCTTTATTATTATCATGGATATGTACCTGTCTTTGAATTCCTCTGAGTCTGGATCCATAGTTTGGCTTGCTATGTATGTTTGCAGTGCTACAAACATAAACAGCAAGGCCAGCAAGAAGTGATTTCTACAGTTGACATATAACTACACACCCCACCCCTTCATAAACAAATGTAAGTTATTAAATAATTGATATAATAACAAATTGAAATTATGTATAAGCTAATGTAATAAACTCTACAATTCGCGACGCTAGCTTTAGGTACGGCCATCACAACAGCATTATTGTCACTCAATCTTTATCAATTCATACAAACTCGTAGCACAACTGAATGAGGTGATATGATACAACAGATAATGTGTGCATAACAATGACGATTATTACCAACAAAATGAAGTCTCTAACAGTTAATAAATATTGACACAGTCTCTAAAATAGTCACAGGAGAACACCACTCCATCGTTATTAATGTGCAGTGGTCCATAGCAGCCAAGTGTGGTAATGTACTTGCCATCTTTGGTGAACACGACTGTCTTCTTTAAGTGTACGTCAGCCACATACACATAGCGACCAAACACATGCACCATCCATGGTTCTTCCAATAATGTGACTTCATTTTGGACTCGATTAAAAGTGTTGAGGAAATTTCCTTTCATGTCAATGACAATTATTGTTTTATTATCATTGCTGACATACAGGTTTCCATGGGGATCAGGACACATGTCGCGTAGTGCAGTCTTACTGGTTGTAGAGATGTGCCGGACAAAGTTCAGATCTCTGTCATACACTGTAATCTGACCTTTGTTGCTACATTCAGTGGCAAGTATTTCATCTCCTGCTGCTATTATATTAGAAAGGTCACGTCCTTTGACCTCCTGTACTTGGATATTGTTAAAGTGACGGTCACATTTCCCTATCTTATTTGAAACTTGTCCAATATAATAGACATTGTCCTCATGGTCAATTGCTAAACAGTATAATTTATTTACTTTGAGTGAATTCTGATCTATACATCTTATTCTGTTTCCTTCTTCATTAAATACTTCAATTGCTTTATGGTATTCTACAACAAAAGTCTCTTTTTGTGAGTTTATTGCAATACTGATCGGACTGATTACATTATTCCAAACTTTTGTAGGACTGTTCAACTTCATTGGACTTAAGTATGCAACAATGGTGAAGAAACTCCCTGGTACAGGGTGGTCATAGGCACTAATGGTAAGATTGTATCGCCCACGCACTGGAGGTGTATATTTTATTTCATATTTGTTTGCAGTAATGGCATTTGTCTTGGCTGAATAAACTTCTGCAGTGTCCATGCACTGAAACTGACATTTTAGATTTTTAGCAGAAATCTTTTTTCCAGACTTGTTTTGTATTGTAAACATGAGTTCCTTGCCTGTCTCAGTAGTCTTTGGAACCTCTGTCATTTCCACCATGTCTACAATAGTGTTATTAGTTACCCAGGTATTCTCCTCACAGAACTGTTGTAGAGCCTCCGCACAGTCCGCCTCGATTATCAAGTCTGCCTTTTCTGATATTTCAGTGTCAGTTTTTTGTTTGTCACTTTCTGTAATCTGTGTTTGTATTTTGCTCATGATGTCTCTGTGCATGCTCATAACCTCATCATCAGAACACAATTTAACACTCTGCTCTGTGTAGTCGATCACACCATGAACTTCTGCACTAGCAATGGACAATTCCTCCTTTTGTGTGTTTAGGTTCTTGATCTTGTCTTCAGTGTTTCTGTTGACCTCTCCTAGCAGCTGTTGTTTGCGCAGCTCAAGAATCTTGTGAAGGTTGTCAAAGGAAGTCTCTATTTTGTGAGTCACTTTCTTCTGCTGGGTTTGGATCTCACTCTCAGCTTTATTCGCATCTTTGATGGATTGAGACAGAGATTCTTTTACTTCTTTTAAAGGTTTGAGCATTTCAAGGAGTTGTTTCTTTTTGTCGTCTGCGGCTACATTGTTGAACTCTATGTTGTGGTCTCTGTGATCCTTCACAGTGCAGTCTCGACAGATCAGCTTGTTGCAGTCGAAACAAAATATTTTCAACTTTTTCTTATGAACACTGCATTTCTTAGGCTCAGGATGTTTAGGAAGAAGCTGTTCACTTTGTAATATCTGAAGCTGTTCAATAGGCACACATTCATGTCCTTCGAAGACTGCTGACATTACTGAGTGGTTATGAACGCAATTCTTGCAAGCAAACTTATCACATTGGTGACAAAAGGCTTCTGCTGTAGCTTTAGCATTGCATATCTCACAGGTGACTTGTTTACTCAGAGCTTTCTTGTGTTTGAGGTACATGGACTTCAAGCGGTTTAATTTGAAGTCAGACTGAAGCTCTTCCACACCTCCCTCAGGAAGTACAGTGTCCTTGCGACATTCAGGACAAGGGAATGGCTTACCTTGGCCTACCCTAAGGGCCAGCTTGAGTATACATTGCTTACAGTAGCAGTGCAGGCAAGGGAGAGACTTGGGATCTGTGTAGTGCTCCTGGCAGATAGCACAAGTGATCTCCTTCTCCAGGTCTTCTAGTGTCTTCTCCACAACATCTAGAACTACAGCCATTACACCAAGTTATATATCAAAAAAGTGTTGTAAAAGACACTTTTTCTGTTTGGGTAAGATTAAATACTGGGTCATGTGATGCATTAACTATATTCACAACATTCCTTACACTCACATATAAGGTAAACTCCCACCCAAGGCTAATGAATAATTTCACTGTGTTTATAGCCTAAGAGTTTAATAGCACGTACTATTTCAGGCTATTCAGATCTAGCATAGAAAATGGTATGAAACTAATCTACAGGAAGATATTCATGACTCATTAATTTGATGACTACCATTGAAGTTTTAAGTTACAGCAAGTTGGGCTAAATTGTAATTATATAATACACATAAATCTAACGAGAACAATTTCACTTTGGCTGGTTTCATATAGCTATTATAATTGTAACAGTGACATGAACGAGATGGGTTATAGACTTGATCTTAAGGCCATTATCCACAAGTAGCTTGGAACTTAGTGCCATCTAGAATGCTATTTGATATGCTAATCACAGTCATATTCACAACCCACTGTTAAGTCAGAGTTAGCAAGTTAAATATAGAGTGAAAGTAACAGACTAAAACGAAATAGACAAGAGTTACTAAGTCATGTGAGGTAATGCGTGTGGGTGAGAATATTGAATGAGTGTAGGAGTTTATTGTAAGTTGTGTGAGAGAGAGCTTCTAATTTTCTCTAAACATTATGTAAACCTTATAAATGTAATCCAGTTTTGTAAGATCTACACACATCCCATACGCACCACACAAACACACACCAATGAAACCTAAAATACGGCTGCAATAAGGGGAAAAGGAAGTAAGATTTTCAAAAGAGTATGAATTATATATGTATATATAATTGTCCGAGTGCTTATATATTTGGAGGTAGATGAAGTGGATATAGATAATTAGTTGCACTTTAGCCCTATTAAAAATGCAACCCTGCTTACTATTAATTCTTACCCTCTTTTCTTGTCTATAATGTCACGTGACTTTTAGGGTGACTTGGAAGACAGCAATGCAAGACAGAAAGATTGGCTTATGAGGGAATGAAGTTGTCATGACTCTGGTAGTGGCTGGAGATACCGACACTGTTGCCTCACCCACCACAACGGAGGGGAGGAGTATGGTGGACTCCTCAATCCTCATACAATTCCATTGCTTCATTCACATTTGCTGCACCAGCCACAGTATCATCCACATAAATAGATTGGTGCAGGAGGGTGACTAGGTCAGGCATGAAATTGGAGAACTGCTTTTAGGGAATTGTCTATTGAGGCATTGAGCAGGAATGGGCTTGAGGACACTCCAAATATAACTCAAGAGATTAAAAAAAACTGGATGTTCAGGTCAAGCTTGTTGGCATCATCTACCCACTGGAACCTCAAATTAACTCTGCTATAGATATTATTAGAAAGGTTTTCTCAATGTCTGCAATGAGTGCAACAGGATATAAACAAAACCTCAAGAGTATTTTTAAAATTTTCTGATTAATACACCCCTAATGAACAGAAAATTGGTGACCCTCCTCCTGATTCCCTTACAAGCAGTCCTGAGTATTATTGAACTGGCTAACACCCCTGAACAATGGAAAATTGGTGACCCTCCTCCTGATTCCCTTACAAGCAATCCTGAGTATTCAAAGGAGAACGTAGAGCAGAAGCCAAAGGAATTTATGGAGCCTACTCAAGAGAGCCACGACGTTTAGCAGCAGTCAATGGAGGAGACACAATTAACTATTTATGCTCTCATGTACCAAAATGTCTGAGTGTGAGCTTGTATCATCTCTGGACTACTAACACTCACTACTTGTTCCCCCATGGTTGACTATATCTGATCTTTAGGGGGAGGATGGTGGACATTTAAATATATTCATTATCATGATTGTGGCTTTATTGCAGTTTGATTGATTGTTGTAGTCACTCTCATGCCTGAATAATCAGTCCTCTATAAAATTGAACTGTTGTTGAATTGGGAGTGTGTAGCTAGCTGTAGTTTGGTATCTGGTCAGCCGGGATCAAGTGGTGCAGACATCAGGGCAGGAACCTTTTAATTCACAATCATTATTCATGACCAACAGGATATGCATCTTTAATGAATTGCAGGAGGGTGCGATCAAGAATGTCACTGTACAAAATATTGTCCATTAGCTAATCCTTCATAGATGCAAATTGCCACAGGTCCATTGCAAGAATTTCCTGTCTACATGTGTTCTTTGTGAGCATGCTTGGCCATACACACAAGATGGGACAAATATGAGGCATACCAACTATAAAATAACAATTTAGTCATTCGTATAAAAAACTACAAATATTGTTACAACAAAATCAATCTAATTAAAATTTTCTGGAATGATCAAATCAAATTTTTTTAGCAAAAAATGGCTGAGTTGTGAGATTAGTTACACGAAAAGAGAGACAAGCTAGTATATAAAATAAAAATTATTATAGCTAAAAAATAAGCCACTGTACTTCATAGCTTAGCCAATTACATTATTTTATTTGGAAGGAAAAAAAAAGAAGCTAGGCAATAAGCTTGCTGGTTCTATATAAAATAGATGAAGTATTGTGCATTTTAGAGTAATCTTTTTTTAACTAGAGCCAGTAAGAGCCAGCTTATGAATAGACCTAGTTATATTCTATCTAGTCTTTTTTTTGGGGGGGGGGGGCGGGGGGAAGGAAAATAATTGTAAAATGGCAAAAAGAAAAGTCTGATACAACTTATCCAAATACTGAAGTTTGCCTTCTCTGCTTTCAACAACAATAACAAAAAAAGTTGCACACTCAACCAACAGATATATATATATATATATACTCCAAGTGGGAATTACATAGTATCACATGAAGAACATTCTCAGTAATATACCTAGTTGTTGGCCCTTAGCGGAATGTTGTCACTAAATTGTGAGGGGGCTTGTTCAACTTATCCTAGCATAAAAGTGCACAGCAACACTCAGAACTTCAATGGCTTCTTATTAACAGATGGAGCAAGCTAGCCATGTACTTGTGTACAGGCAAGTAACATTTGAGGAGGATAAAAACAGTGAAAGTTTGACAAGTAAAATGACCATAAAAAGTAGTGAAGTATCTATAAGTTGTAAAGCGCAGCTGCTTGATATTCTATTCCCTTGTTGACTTCATCAGTTTTGTTTGTTCTTTGGAGCAAGCAGTGGCTCCTAGAGTGTCTCCAAGTTTTGACAGGTAAGTAATACTTCTTTAAAGACTCATTGTAATCTGGATTGTTATTTTAAAACATGTTCATGGTAATATACTACTCATGATTTTTTATTTTGCAGTATTGTGATGACCAATGATAGTATTTTTATGATAAAATAGCAATGCATTTTATATAGAATACTATTTTGGTATGTAGCTATAGCTCGCTAAGTTCAGATAAATATTTTATTGAATGTAGCTAGCAAAGTACAGATATAATGTGAAATTGCAAAGTACGGAAAACCTGTAGATACACTGAAACTGTTGAAGTAAAAATGAGACACTAAATATGCATCTAGATAGCTTGATAAAAGCCTTCCTGACTATGTCAAGAGAACAACATTATATAAAACTATAGTCTCAATATCACTCGTTTAGTAGCGCTTAAAACCGTGTGCGAGGGAGGCGGCCAGAAAACTGGTTTCTTACTTTTACGGGTCGCAGTAGGCACCCAAAAGGTGGAGCTCCCGGAATTAACTGCGAGACAAGCAGTTGACAAAAGGATGAGCTCATCAGTGACGGTTGCGTACATAGTCTGGCGTCGCCGACCCTTTTCCTTCTATTACTAGTGATGTGCTTGAGCACAAATGGCGAGCGAGCCTAAAGACTATACTATTGATTTTGACTTCTAACACTGAAGCTACTGAAAATAAGGTCCATTTTTTTTAAATTTAGCATACAGGGTAAAGGGATTTCAGTGCCATAGTAACAACTCTGCAACTGCTTGGAAGGAAAACAACAACAACAAAACACGTTATTTAAAAGTTTTCTTCGTGATATTCTTTAGCTAAGTAGTGGTTGTAACACACAATGCTTTGACACAACTGGACATGCACCTACACAGACTTACCTTCGCAGTAGTCTAGTGGACAATGTATTTTCAAGTAAATACTGTTGCGCAAGGCTTATAACCATGACAAAGAAGCGCATTGCTTACCACCGCACTAACTCGAATAGACTGCTTTGACACAACTGGACATGCACCTACAAACTTACCTTCGCAGTAGTCTAGTGGACAATGTATTTTCAAGTAAATACTGTTGCGCAAGGCTTATAACCATGACAAAGAGCGCATTGACTTACCACCGACACTAACTCGAATAGAATGCTTTGACACAACTGGACATGCACCTACACAGACTTACCTTCGCAGTAGTCTAGTGGACAATGTATTTTCAAGTAAATACTGTTGCGCAAGGCTTATAACCACGCATTGACTTACCACCGACACTAACTCGAATAGAAATGGAAGTCCCTTAAGTTTTCAAGTTTGACTGCACCCGCAAAAGAATTCAAAACGGTGAGCAATTCAATTTCTAGGGTGATACGGGTACTGATCGATAAACCAGAGGATTCTGTTTAGTTCAATTTGGGACGGGGTAGACCACATAACTAACACAAAAACGCGAGGGTCAAAGTACAAATAGCCTTACGTACGTCCATACATATATACAAATAAACTAGTGGTGTGCTTGAGCACAAATGGCGAGCGAGCCTGATAGTTAGGTAACATAAAATGTTACTATTTTTTTAGCTTACTTCATGTAAACACTATAATAGCAGTTATGACATTTGATTTCAGCAAACAAATACAAAATCACTCTCTTACCTGATTAATGGTAACTTTTGTAGTATCAAACATATGCCATTCTGATAATCTCAATCACCAGTAACTCTTAAACAAGCTCTCAGCTACGAGATAAAAAATAAACCAGTGTTATTATTTGTAATTTTAGCCAACTAATATGGAATTACTACTTACCTCATTCTTAATTATTGATAACTTCTGTAGTATCAAATTGAAGTTACTTTGACCATCTAAATTACCTTGAATTCTTGACAACAAGCTCTCACCTACAAAACAAAAGACGATCAATTTTAGCACACAAATACAAAAATTACTTTCTTACCTCATTTTCTTGAGCAGTGGTAACTTTTATAGTGCCAAATTTGAGTCATTCTGACTATTTGAATTTACCAGTCACTGTTGACAACAAGCTCTTAGCTACAAAAAAGAAGGGCCAGAGTTATTTTTGCATATTTAGCTAACAAATATGGAATTACGTACTTACCTCAGCTTCCCTCGAGTAGTAGTAGGTTCCTTAGCATTAATACTACGGCATTCTGACTACCAATGACTCTTGACAACCAACAAGCGGCACTCCGAATCCCCCCTGAAACGGCGAAGTTATGAAATTAGGTCTGGAAATGGGTCGTCAATGCTATAGTAACCGGTAAAATCAACATTTTGTTTCTTGAAAAGCAAGCGTTTTCGCCGGAATTTTCTCACACTTTGGAGCTTAAGTATAAAGTAAGGCTTGCTTAATGCTGTAGTTTCAGAATAAACTGGGGTCAAGCCTAAAAAGCCGTGTTTTTTGAAGAAAAAACGTTCCCCGCGCGCGCGTTTAAAGGGCATACGTACAATCCATACATACATACATATATACATATATATATACTAGTGGTGTGCTCGAGCACAAATGGCGAGCGAGCCTGATGTTAGGTAACATAAAACTAAGTATTGTTACTATGTTTTAGCTTAGTTCATGCAAACACTATAATAGCAGTTATGACCTTTTATTCCAGCAAACAAATACAAAATCACTCTCTTACCTGATTAATGGTAACTTCTGTAGTATGAAACATCAACCATTCTGATAATCTCAATCACCAGTAACTCTTGAACAAGCTCTCAGCTGCGATAAAAAATAAACCAGTGTTATTATTTGTAATTTTAGCCAAAAAATATGGAATTACTACTTACATCATTCTTGAGAATTGATAACTTCTGTAGTATCAAATTGAACTTTGACCATCTGAATTACCTTGAATTCTTGACAAGCTCTCACCTACAAAAACAAAAGACAATCAATTTTAGCACACAAATACAAAAATTACTTTCTTACCTCATTTTCTTGAGCAGTGGTAACTTTTGATTTGAGCCAATCTGACTATTTGAATTTACCAGTCACTGTTGACAAGCTCTTAGCTACAAAAAAGAAAGGCCAGAGTTAATTTTGCATATTTAGCTAACAAATATGGAATTACGTACTTACCTCAGCTTCCCTCGAGAAGTAGTAGCTTCCTTAGCATTAATACTACGGCATTCTGACTACCAACGGCTCTTGACAACCAACAACCGGCACTCCGTATCCCCCATAAAACGGCGAAGTTTTGAAATTAGGTCTGGAAAAGGGTCTTCGATGCCATAGTAACCGGTCTAATCAACTTTTTGTTTCTTGAAAAGCAAGCATTTTCGCAGGAATTTTCACACACTTTGGAGCTTAAGTATAAAGTAAGGCTTGCTTAATGCTGTAGTTTCAGAATAAACTGGGGTCAAGCCTAAAAAGCCGTGATTTTTGGAGAAAAGAGTTCCCCGCGCGTGCGTTTAAAGGGCATACGTACCATCCCACATACATTATACATATAACATATACCCGATTTTGCATTATCCACCCCTAATACTGTCTCGCTCGCTTCGCTCGCTCGCCAATAACTTATAGCCCGTTACCCGAGCGACCGCGCTTGTCGTTAAGAACTATAAATCGGATACAGTCTGGTATGCTCGTAAGAAAATGTATTAGCGGGGAAAAGTCTGATATAGTTCTTAGCAACCATAATTATGGTGGAAGGCAGTTCAAAGCAAAATGGAATAATGAAGAGTTTGGGTACTTTAATACAATTACTAAGATAGCTAATGCTATACTTTGCTCGTTGTTTATGTTTGGGCTATAAAATAGTTATAAACCAAAATCATTAGGTTTGTATTTCGATTTATAAATCCTCGCCACTCGGGCTGCGCCCTCGTGTCTCGGAGTTTATAAATCGCATACAAACCTCAATTTTGGTTTATAACTATTACATATACCCGATTTTGCATTATCCACCCCTAATACTGTCTCGCTCGCTTCGCTCGCTCGCCAACAAACATCCCCGATTTTTTTCATTTTTACCCCTGTAAGTGTCTCGCTCGCTACGCTCGCTCGCCAATTATTATGCGTGAGCGTATTTTCCTTCGCCCACGCATAATAATAATAGAAAGAAAAGGGTCGGCGACGCCAGACTATTGCGTACAGTGGGAGGATTACTTAGAGGCTTGAGGAGAATGTAACTTGAACAAAACACGCTCCAAAGGCCAGGCTTTTTTTCTTTCTTTCTATTTTTTTAATCAATTAGCAGTACTCTATAGGCTCCACTACAGCCCTAACACTAAGAAAAAAGTCCCTAGCAACTGGAATTTGTGTTCCAGAATTTGTTGAATGAAATAGGGTTAGGTAAAAATATTTGCATCAAACAATGGGTAATGGTTGGCAACCCAATAATAGAATTATTACACGAGATTGCATGTTTATGTTAACCACAAACTCACTGTTTGAATTCATAACTTGCTGCAAATTGTCTCAAAGCAACAAAAATCTATTTTTTTTATTTGTCCTGCGTATACATGCAGGAAATACAGTACCTGCAGAAATTAGTTAGGACGCGCAACAGTTTAGATTTTGCAATGCAGTAAATGTTGCCCGTGTGCAGGAATACTATGAAAGAGCGGAAACTTCCTTCTGCAATACACAATATCTATTTTAATAAAGAGTAAATTCATTATGCCAGTCACCCTGCTGAAGCAGTACCAAACGCAAATAGTCCTGTAATGTATTTTAGTGAAAAAGTCCTGAAGATGTGAGAATCATCCTCTGGTATTGCTGCTCCTATATAGGTAAGTTGAAATGTTGTTCAGCTTCATTGGCTGGTAGCATCTGTATTTCTTATTAGTCAGATTCTTTAACCGTCATTGGACCACTGTTATTCGCAGCAGGAAAGGAATTCCACGGTTTAAAAAGAACTCCCCCCACCCCACCACCACCCTCAATCCTCAAAAAAAAATTTAAAAAAATCTAACACAGTAGCATTAATAATAATAATAAAGAAAAAGCATCTATTGAAGTTATATACCATTGATGAGCTAATAAATTTTAACACAACCAACGTCACAGTTACAGTGAAACACCACTCCATTGTTAACTTATTAATGTGCTCCATAGCAACTAAATGTGGTTAATGTACTTGCTGTCTTCAGTGAACACGACTGTCTTCTTTAATTCCCAGTCAGCAACATACACATAGTGACCAAACACATGCACCATCCATGGTTGTTTCAATAACTCGACTTCATTCTGGACTCGATTGAAAGTGTTGAGGATATTTCCTTTCATGTCAAAGACAGCTATTGTTTTGCTGATATACAGGTTTCCATGGTTATCAGGATACATTTGGCGTAGCATAGTTTTGCTGTTAATAAATATATGATGGACAAAGTTCAGATCTCTGTCACACACTGTAATCTGTCCTTTGTTATTCCATTCAGTGACAAGTTCTTCATTTTCTACTATTGTTATGTCATAATGGCCGCAATATTGGAGTTGCTTGACCTCCCGTACTTGGACATTGTTGAAATAGTGATCACATTTCCCTATATTATTAGATAATTGTCCATTATAGACACTGTCTACATGATCAACTGCTAAATTGCGCAATCCATTTACTTTGAGTTTCTTCACATCCATATCCATATATCTTATTCTGCTTCCTTCTTCATTAAATACTTCAATAGCTTTATTGTATTCTACAACGATAGTTTCTTTGCATGAGTTTATTGCAATAATGAATGGTTTGGGTTATATTTCCAATTTTGATAGCATTGTGTAACTTCTGGACTTAAAAAGCTACAACAGCAACGCAGCTGCCTGGTACAGGGTGGTCGTAGGCATTGGCAGCAACTTTGTATCACCCACACACTTGAGGTGTATAGTGATTTCATGCTTGCACTAATAGCATTGTATTGGCTGAATAAACTGCTGCACTGTCTATGCACTGAAACTGACATTTCAGATTTATTGCAGAGATGTTTCCCCGAACTTGTTTTGTATCGTAAACTTGAGTTCCTCACCAGCCTCCATAGTCTTTGGAGCTTCTGTGAGTTCCAACATGTCTACTATTGTATTATTATTTACCCAGGTATTCTCCTCACAGAATGGTGTAGACCCTGTGCACAGTCCACCTCAACTATCAAGTCTGCCTTTTCTGATAATTCAGTGTTAGTTGTTGTTTTTTCATTACTTTCTGTAATCTGTGCTTGTATTTTGCTGATGACTTCATTGTGCATGCTCATAACCTCATCATCAGAACACAAGTTAACACACTGCTCTGTGTAGTTATCATACTGCAAACTTCTCCACTAGCAATGGATAGTTTCTCTGCTATTTTCTGAACATTTTCTGTTGGTTGCCTAATCCAGTTTGGTTATTTTTTATTGTAATTTTTC
>WLWD01005409.1_pt1 | contig 25693 bp, 10 predicted proteins | sample 6712731 | NCBI WGS metagenome assembly WLWD01 (sample SAMN12718690, study PRJNA576275) | sponge metagenome | isolation source: marine sponge | host: Mycale hentscheli | place: New Zealand: South Island, Marlborough, Capsize Point | collected 2014-11-01 | reverse complement strand
AAATTAGAGTCTTGCTGTGGTTATCTAAATGGTTTCCATGAAGAGACAGCCACTTGAAGGTGAGCTACTAACTTCCAAGAAAATGTTAACATCTTTAATTGTCTCGATATTGCCTTCTTGTGGCTACTGGTAACTTTTCTGCAGCATATCACAATCTACCGCGAGAGTGCAGGAGAAACAAACATTTCGCAATGAACTTTCCAGATCCTAAAATTTGAGCATATTAATTTACAGGCTAATGGCAAAGAATTCGACCTCTTCTCTCTAACGAATTGGTTGCTTGGCTTTGCAAGTCAGAATATCCAGGCTTTTAGTAGCCTTTTTAAAGTGTTTTTGGCTAGCCAGACTAGCTTATGTGTAGGATCAGATCTCTTAATTTTACTAGAGGGGTAACGATGGGGCTGAGAAGTTGGTTGCTGGTCGGAAATAAAGAGGTGAGGTTCTAAATGCACTATATTTATTGTAGCTGTAATTGGGGGCACATGATTTGGTCACTCCAGAGAGGGGGCAGTTGCTTTGCAGAGACACCTAACTACACCACTCAATCTTACTACACACTGTAATCTCACCACATCTTACCATACACTGTACACTGTACCACACCCACACCCCTCAATCCTACCACACCCACACCCCTCAATCCTACCACACCTTACCATACCACTCAATCTTACCACACCACTCAATGGAATGCAGTACTGTACTGAATAATTTTCATTCCTTACAAAACGAGCAACTCCTCATGATATCCTTTACCTAATTTACAAACCTAATAGTCTCCACTCACTTTTTATTCCGACGTAGTAGTTGTACGAGAGGTGACCCAGAGAACAAGTGTACTCTCCCACTGAGCTCTTGTCCACTCCAGGAATCTTGACACTCCCATCTACCGTAGACACGGAGCGACGCTTATCCTTCACCCACTTCACCTGACCCTTACCCAACGGACACCCCAACAGCACGGGGGATCCTGGCTCAACAGTCACAAACTCATTTACTTCTGATTCTGAAACAGAGGGGGCAAATATGACTGCCAGAACCTGACAAGATACACTATAATAACACTTTCTAGAACTATACAGTTATGTAAGATAAACTTTATGCATATTACAAATACCACAGCTTGTGGGCTAGCATTATTGCAAAAACTAGTCAACATGATACCACGACTTAGCCATGTGAATAGTAGACCTAATGAGTTGCTAGGATACCAGTGATGTGTTTTTAGCACAAAACGGGGAGCAAGTCATTGTGCACAAGTAATTCAAACAGAGTAGAAAATTTAACGATAAAAGTTTACTTTTGCCATTACAAATTAGTATGTAAAAATAACAATAAGGCTACAATTATTTAGTTGCTTGGAAGTTATCATTCTGGCCCTGTTCATCTGGTTCAGAGTGGCATTCAGTTCATATATCATATATTCTCAGCTAACATATGAAATTACTTTCTTACTTCAATTTTCCAGAGTACCAGTAGCATTTGTAGTATCTATTTTAAGAAGAAGCCATTCTGACGATCTAAATAACCAGTTATTACTGACAAAAAACACTCCAAGTACGGGGGGAAAAGGCCGAGTTTTAAAAAATATGTATGGTAAACTTTCAATGCCATGGTAACCACTTGCTGCAATTGCTTGGCCAAAGCATTTCCAAGGATAAACTGCTGCAGTAACTTGGACAAAGCCTGAAAAAATTAAAGTGTAAGGAAGCTAATACTGTTGTGTATGTATTTGTTGGTTAAATGTTCACTTTAAGATTGTGTGTGTATTCTTTAGTTAAGCATTAGCTAACACACAATACTTTCATACACACTTGTTCACTGGATCTGCCATCACCTGACTTACCTTGTATTCTCTTCGTGAATTGACTATTTGATATCAGAGACAACTGAATTCAGAGAGGTAAAACACTTGGATGATACGGGTAAAGATCGACAACCAAAGGATTATGTTCAGTGGAGTATGGGACTGGGTTGACGCAACCTAAGCTAGCACAAAGACGCGAGTGTCAAAATACAAAATGGCATATGTACGTCCACACAGACAAAAAAAGATTTTAGATTGACTTGCCCGTGATAGTGTCTCACTCTCATCACTTGCTCACCAATAAAACACTAATCCTAGAGTATAGCAGAGTGTAGGAAATACTGCAACTTCTAATCTGAAAAAAAGAAAAGAAAAAAAGATGTACTTACTAAAGACTGTGACCTTAGCACAGGCCAGACTCCGCCCATGTCTGTTGCTGGCCTGGCAGCAGTAATTTCCCGCCTGTGCCGGGTAAACATTAGACAGCAGCAGTGACCCGTTCCTCAACTTCAAGTGCTTCTCTCCTCGTACAGGCAAAAGAGTACCTTCACGATACCATTGGAGGCGTGTCTCCTCCCCACCTGGACTGGTTGCCTGGCAGCCAAGGATAATGAAGCCGCGTTTCACAATGTTAGAATTCTCCGGCACCACAAGGAAGTATGGTGGCTCTGAAATAACATACAGTGCATTGATAGAGCTGGATGAATTCACTTTAACACACATAGTAGACATTCCACAAATTGGTAAACACTTTACCATACGGACAAGTGAAAAGTTAACGATTTAAAGATGACTAAAGAGCGGGCTAGGTCTATATAATATATACATACATACATACATACAACACACACACATACATACATACATACACACATACATACATACATACATACATACATACATACACATACATACACATACATACATATATACATGGCAGCTTCTCAAGGGAGGCCATCTTACCAACTATGCAGCTGGAATTTCACTCATGGGGTCCAGGAAAGGACAAGCTCAAACTATTTTTATCAGTCTACTTAACAACAGAGCTCTGGAATCTTTGGACAATGTTAGTATTGCTCGATATAGAAAAATTAGCTATGCAGACAAATTAATTTTGAACAAGCGAAAAATTAGGAAACTAAACTGAACAGTCTTAACTATCTAGTCTCGCCAGGCCAGACTCTTTACCTACGCACGCGAGGTAAGGGTCTGGTCACACTCGGTACTCGAGATTGTTCTGCACTGTCAGCAATTTTTTTGCTGCATGAGCGTCAACGGAGTGCTTACATTAAAGGATGAACATCTAATTATAATTTACAATGCGAATACTTATACGAGTGTAGGCGGCACAATTGATGACGTAGGCATTGCACATGTCATCCACGACTTTCATGGATAATGTGAACAAAAAAGTCAATCGAGTTTGACCAGACCCTGTCACCACTTGCGTTCGGTAAAAGGTTTGGCCTGCGAGACTATTAAATATCTAACTCGAGGCCAAGGCTTCCTATGTAATTCATGATTTATGGATCTGTTTCAGAATAATGCTGCAGAGCACGATTTTACTTGAATAGATTCACGTAGTAATGGACCAATCAGATTGCTCGCATGTGACTAGCCATGTTCTAAATATTACATATAAATTATATAAATTGTTCGGGCCATAGCACCGGAGGACTAAACAGTAACACTATTTATCACGCATGTCATTTGCACACACAATCATTTATTTTCGTGAAGGCGTGTATCGTGCCTGCTAGGCTTTTTATGTTTTTGCTTTTCCTTCCCAACCATTATTATGAAAAAGTAAAGTAACAAATAATATTGTGAATTATGGTTATTGTTGAATTTCATCAGTAGCGAACCAGTGACAGTCTGTGCGTACCAACGAGCTAGACCACACATTCTCCGTCTATTCGACCTGTAGATTTTCCGAGTATTGTTTTCCTTCCGTGTTCTCCTTCATTGTGGCAACCAAGCCCCGTCCTAGTCAAATTTTGGTCCTTCGAGCCGGATAAAGCCGAACTGACGGACTACTGGTGAAAGTTTGTTTCCACGGTTGTGCTACAGCATATTCTAACTCCGACGTATCGCTGCTGCCGAACGCTAAGGCTTTTCGACAGCCAGTTCCAGTAAGCAACCTAGTCAAGTTAGAATCCTTGTTCCTGATTAAAGTATCCTAAGACTCTACAAATCCATTGACATTCGAGATGAGTGACTCAGCCGCTAAGATAGAAATTTTCCGAGAAGAAATTTCCCATGTAGACGACGTTTCAGAGCTTAATCGAAAGCGTGGAACCAAGAAGACTATAATTACCAAGGCCCAAAATTATTTAGAAAAACTTGATCCGAACCCAGAGTTTTGGAATTATACTGACTTAGTGAAGAAGTTTGATGGCCTTAACATAGCTTGCAAACATTATACAATTATTGCTGAACGAATTGCAATTATCGATGAGTTGGACTTCGACGCTGATTACGACTCTCAGGTCGCCGAAAATACTGCCGTTCTAACAGCATTTGAGAAGCAACAAAGTGTTTACCAGGCTCATTTGAGTTATGTTAACCTCATGGAACGCCTAGAATCCATTTACTCACAACGAATCGTCACAGGCAACGCAACGATTAAGTCTTTTGATAGTCTGTCCGACGACATAGAAAAATTCAAGAAGGAGACCGCTGGTTTTCGTACAATCGAGCTAATTCGAGATTGGAGATTTAAAATTGAAGAAATTGTTACAAGTATTCGATTGAGGATGGATGAAGCCCAGGAGAAGAGTCGACCTAGTTCTACAATAGCATCTCCTGCAACTTCTGAGGTGAAATATCATTCATCACTAAAAGTGGACCTTCCTAAATTTGATGGCAACCCTGTAAATTGGAAAAACTTTTGGGCTTTATTTGAGCCACGGATAGAAAGAGAGAAACATCTTGCTGACTCTGAAAAGATTAGTGCTCTACAATCTGCAATGGTTACTGACAAGTCTAAACAAGAAGTGGCCAGAGCTGCTGTTGGTGGATGTTATGAAGATGTTGTACAGGAGCTCAAATTAGTATATGACCGACCAAGACTTGTGTATGAGCATCACATCCAGCGATTTGATGAATTATCAGATATTCCAGATTCTTTTGAAGGATTGAAGCATTTTTGAGATGAATTTAGGACGAGTATTCAGGGTTTGAAAGCCAATAGTGGTTGGTCTGCAGGTCAGCTAGCAACTGGCTTGAAAGTACGAGGTCTAAAGGGATTGACTAGGGAGAAATGGAACGACAAAATCTCAACCATGACCAAACCACCTACCGAAGATGATTTCATTGAGTTCCTTGAAGCTCGAATTGCTAGTAAAGAGAGCGAGTCACTAGCAAAGTACAATTCTGATTCCTCCTGTAAAGGATTTAATTACTCCAAGAAATCTAAGGACAAGCACATGCTACGTATAACACAATCCAACTCTGGCAATTCCAGTCTTTCATGTAATATATGTCATAGGCAACATTACACATACAAATGTCCTACTCTCTTATCCCAAACTGTGGAACAGAGAAGTGAAACTGTGAAGCAGAAACGGTTGTGCTTTAATTGCTTGGGAACAGACCATACTGTATATACATGTCCTAGCAAAAAGAGTTGCCGTGAATGTAATCGTCGCCACAATTCATTACTACACAGACATACTACTAGTCACATCACTGCTACAGCTCCCACGACTTCTGCATCCGGAAATGACGAACGAAGTTCGAGAGTGATGCACAAAGAAAACAGGAACAATCGTCTAGTGCACACTGCTTTGGCATCTATAGCCAGTGACAAAATGTCATACACTAGGAGAATTTTGATTGACAGTGGATCAGAAGCAACATTGATTAGCAGGAGATTTGCTAATACCCTCAAGACAACGATGCACAAGCACCATACGAAGCTTTCTGTGGGGGGAGAGTTCCCTCTTGAGTCTGATATGGTAGTTGACTTGACGTTGTCTTGTCCAAGACAATATTCAACCAGAGAAATTGCCATCCAAGCCTATGTTGTGGATAAAGTTTGTAAGGATATACAAGGACAGGATACAAGCCGAATTCGACAAATGGACTTTATCCAAGGGAAGCAGTTGGCTGATCCACTTATGGGTGAACCTGTACAGGTGGATCTCCTGCTGGATATTGCAGACAGTTATCGCTGCTACCTTACTAACATGGCCAGTTCAGCTAATGGTGAACTCAAAGCATTCGAGACCATCTTTGGTTGGATAGTTGGAGGTGGAACTCCTAGTTCTCTTCATGAGGAGGCAGTTTGCCGTCGAGTGGAAAAGCATGAAGACACTGCAGATGAAATCTGTGAACGTCTCTGGAAAATTGATCAAATTCCTGGAGAGGAAGAACAACTTTCCAGTGAGGATCAGAAAGCTTTGGATTATTTCAATATCACAACTACACGAGAAGAAGATGGTAGAGTGATGGTTAAGCTTCCTAGAAAATCTCCTGTTCCACAATTAGGAGAATCGCGGTCAATTGCTGAGCAAAGATTTCTGCAAAATGAGAGAAGTCTACGGCGAAAAGGAAAACTTGAAGAGTATGAGGCACAGGTTCAGGACTATGCCGAGAGGAATCATGCAGAGAAGGTCCCATTTGAAGATTTGGTTAAACCTAATTCTGATCAGTTCTATCTTCCAATGCATGGCGTAGAAAAAGCAACATCCACTACCACTAAATTGAGAGTTGTCAGTGATGCCTCAGCCAAGACCTCAACCGGCGTTTCACTTAACGACACACTTATCACAGGACCATCTCTTTATCCAGAACTTACAACAGTATTAAACAAATTTCGCCTCTGGGATATTGCCTATTCTGCAGACATCTCCAAAATGTTTCGAGAGATTCTTCTCCATCCTGATGAGAGAGATTTCCATAGATATCTTGTTCGAAATTCAGTTGGTAAAATAGAAGATTGGAGGATGAAGCGTCTAACATTTGGTGTGTCATCATCGCCATTTCTAGCTACTGCTTCACTTCGACGAATAGCCCAAGACCATGTCAAAGAAATTTTTACAGCCCCTCTTGTTGAAAAAAACTTTTATGTAGATGATTTCCTGCACGGTTCGAATTCTGTAGAAGATGCAATAGCAGTGCATCGAGATTTGACTGGTTTGCTAGCCAAGGGAAAAATGAGCCTACGAAAGTGGAGGACAAACAGCCAAGCTCTTAGAGATGCTATTCCAGTGGAATTACGTGAAAGTGACCCATTACAAGTCGGTGATAGCATTGATGGATGTCCGAAAGCACTTGGTATACATTGGCAAACTTCTAGTGATCAACTTTTTGTCGTCACTCCATCTCCACTCAAAACTGATCACCCCACTAAACGACAAGTTTCTTCACACCATTCAAAAGTTTTTGATGTTCTGGGTTGGTTTTCTCCAATAAATGTTCAACCACGAAAAATCATGCAAGAACTTTGGAAGAGAAAAATTGGATGGGACGAAAAGATTCCAGATGACTTGCTCCAAGCTTGGGAGAAATGGAGTTCTGAGTTACCTTCTATCACAACTCACGCAATTGACAGGAACTTCGTGAAGACTCAAGCTACAGTCATTGAGATGCAATTACATGGCTTTAGTGATGCCAGCAAGCTTGCATATGGTGCAGTTGTTTATGGACGTTTCCGACATAAAGACACTACTATCACAACAGCATTAATATCTGCAAAAGTGAAGATTGCTCCGATTAAGGATTTGTCTATTCCAAGGTTGGAGCTAAATGGAGCAGAGTTGCTGTCAAGGCTCTTGAAAGCTGTAGCAAAGGACCTAGATATTCCTCTTCCTCAAATTTTTGCATGGTGTGATTCTACTGCAGTCCTGGGCTGGATTCGTAAGCCTCCAGAAAAAGGATCTGTTTACGTCAAAAACAGAGCTCTGAAAATTCAACAGAATATTCCAGCACTCCATTGGAGATATGTTTCGACTTCTACAAACCCAGCAGATATTGTCTCAAGAGGAGCATTTCCTCAGGAGTTGCTTCTGAATTCTCTGTGGTGGGAGGGTCCATCTTGGTTGAAATTTTCACCTACCGAATGGCCTATAAAACTTGATATTGGCGATCTTCCTATCAAAGAACAGCAGTCAGAGAACCAAATCCAAAGATCAGTTCAAGTTGTAAGGATTCAAAGTCATGAATCAGAAGAGCTGTACCATTTTAATTCCATGATGAAAATTGAAAGAGTCCTTGCCATTGGAAAAAAATGGAAACAAAGAGCACAATCCAAGATTAAAACTTCTATCAGGCCAGATTGTCAAGACTTGAAGTCAGCAAGAATTCAGTTACTCTGCCTTGCTCAGGAATATCACTTTCAAGCAGAAAGAGAAGCTCTTAAGAAGAATAAACCGATTTTTGCAAACTCTAATATCAGTCATCTGAACCCTTTTCTGGATGAAAATGGTTTAATTCGTCTTCAAGGTCGTCTCCACAATGCCGACATATCTACTAATGCCAAGCAACCTATCTTGCTTGCAAAGAAATCCAGAATTGCTCACCTTCTATTAATAGATTTACATCGAATCTACAAACATCCACCTGCAAGAACTATGATGGCAATTCTGTCCAATGAATACTTTATTTCAGGAGTACGATCATTAGCTAGAAAGATTGCAAGAGACTGTGTTCATTGCAGACAAGTGAATTCTATTCCTTGTACACAGAAACTCGGACAATTACCTTCTCAACGAGTAAATTTCAAATCAGCATTTCAAGAGGTTGGCGTGGATTATGCTGGTCCTATTCTGGTCAAGAGTGGCTCAAATAAACGGAAACCGGCATTAGAGAAAGGTTATGTTGCTGTCTTTACTTGTATGGTCACAAGAGCAGTTCATTTGGAGCCTGTAACAAGTCTTCATGCGGACTCTTTCATAGCTGCATTGGAGCGCTTTGTTAACAGAAGAGGTTGTCCCTCCACTATCTATTCGGATAATGGCACAAATTTTGTGGCTGCTGAAAAAGAGATTCGGTTTGCCATCAATTCTATCACAAAACAAGATGTAGTACGAACATTCACTCGGACTAAAAATATCTCATGGAAGTTCTCTCCAGTACAATCTCCCCATCATGGAGGATTATGGGAAGCTGGTGTAAAACAGATGAAGCGAACTCTTGCAAAGATAATTGGGAGTCAGAAACTTACATTCGAAGAATTAGCTACAGCACTAACACATGTTGAGGCTCTTTTAAATTGCCGACCTATTACTACACTTGATTCACTCCCAGATGATGGAATTCCTGTCTTGACTCCTGCTCATTTTCTCAACGGTCGTCCTCTCCTTGCATTACCGACAACTTTGCCAAATTCAGTCCTAACTCGATCTGTACTTAAACACTGGAATCATGTAAAGAGGTTACAAATAGAACTGCAGCAGCGTTGGTATCACGAGTATTTAAAGATACACCAACAGCAATCAAAGAAGTGGAAGAAAAGGTCTCCTAACTTACAAATTGGCGACATAGTGGGTGTTCGAAGTGTTCTCCTTGGAAATCAGAGACTTCCATATGCTGTGGTAACTAACACATTTCCAGGACCAGATGGATTAGTGCGTGTAGTAGAGCTTTATGATGGTCATCGCTATGTGAAGAGAGCAGTGCAGAGATTGGTATTACTTTTGCCAAAGAATGGGAGTCAAGACCAAGATGTGTCTTCCTATTCCCCGGAGGATGTTCGGGCCATAGCACCGGAGGACTAAACAGTAACACTATTTATCACGCATGTCATTTGCACACACAATCATTTATTTTCGTGAAGGCGTGTATCGTGCCTGCTAGGCTTTTTATGTTTTTGCTTTTCCTTCCCAACCATTATTATGAAAAAGTAAAGTAACAAATAATATTGTGAATTATGGTTATTGTTGAATTTCATCAGTAGCGAACCAGTGACAGTCTGTGCGTACCAACGAGCTAGACCACACATTCTCCGTCTATTCGACCTGTAGATTTTCCGAGTATTGTTTTCCTTCCGTGTTCTCCTTCATTGTGGCAACCAAGCCCCGTCCTAGTCATAAATTGTATTTACTATATAAAGCTATCTCAAATAGAACACAATAATCAGGTGACACAGAAAGTGGTGATGATGTAACTACGAATAAAATTGGAGACAGTCAGAAAGTTTGGTCTGTAAAATACTTTTTCTCCTTCACATGTGCATGTAAGAGATGGTCGATTACTTCACTCAAGAATTGTCTAGACACAATTTGAAGATGATTCTCGTATTGTTTTGACTGCTCTGGCTACATCTGGTCTCTCAATGGAATTATTCCTAATATGAATAGAGATATGGTAGGAGGGACTAGCATAAGAGAGTGTATCTTCTTGAGCATCATAGTTTACCACAAACATTGGTTGTTGTCGTCCAACTCTAAATGAACCTAAATATTCGTCTATTTCATCTCTGACATTTGTTGCTCCAGGCTGGTCAGGCAAGTTTAAATATGAAGTATCTCTGGCATGTGATGTCTCACAAGACATTTTGGGTGTAGTGCAGTAGCTAAAGCTTCTATACCAGCAATTGTAATATTATTATCAGATAAATTAACAACCTCGAATGAGGGCTTATTCTTGAGTTCTCTCGCTACAGCATGAGCTCCTTCATCATCCATGCCAATTTCACGCAGTGATAAATATTGCAAGTGACAGTCTATCTTCATTATTAGACTGACACCAGTGGCACTGATTGAATTAAGGGACAAATTTAATAATTTTAGCACGTCATTGCCAGTCAGTCCTGCAGCAAGTATAGCCACACCGTCATCTTCCATACCCACCCCTACCAAGCTCAATGATTTAAGACTATTTAATCTTTGAGCCTCACTCTTCTCTGTTCTGTATAGCTTCAGTTTATCAGCCAGTGCTTCAACATCAGCGATACTAATGGGACAAAGACTAACTTGTAACACTTTTAAATATCTTAGAGCTTTATCATTGAGTTGACTTATAAGTGATTTCAGTTTGTCATTCTCTGAATTCCCCCAGTGGAAAAATACTAATCTTTCAGTGCGAGTGGCTGAACCCACTTGGGCTGCCATAGATACGACATATGCAATGGCAGATATATCGTAGTTACTGAGAGTTTCTTTAAATGACAAATCAGTTGATAGTTGACTAGTTATACAGGCTCGCTTAGCCTCATATAAACACTGACATTGGAACAAATATGATTGATGGATTAACAATTTCTCTGCATTTTCAACTCCTTCATCAAAACTCTCAAGTCCAAAATAAAACTTCCACATGTTCTGCAATTGAAAACTCCGCTGATGTTCCTCAATGAGGGACAATTGCTGCTTGTGGTCTAGTTTAGACAAGTGGTAAGCTGCCAGGAACTCTTGTAAGCTTAAATGAAGAAAAGAGTAGCTGTTTGTTACACCACTTAAATCTGCTGTAACATCTGTAGTGATTAGTCCTAGAGAATGTGCCTCATCACTACTTGCTGGACCTCCAGTAACAACTTGCTTGTTATCTAGAACCATGTCAAATGCAAGACTACAGATTTTCTTAAAAGATTCTGCTGTTTCTCCCTTCAGGTCATCCAGAGAACTCAACCTCATAGATATATTGTAGCTTGCAAGTTGCCTAAGAATAATCAATCTTGTGAAAAGAGCATACATTTGTGTCTGAGTGTCAGGGAGGTTACCTGGGTCAGTGCCATATATAAAACATATTATGGCACAATTGACAGGAAGATAGCACAAATCCAACACTCCAGGACGAGACTCAAGAAATCTGTAGAGCTTCTCAGTATGACCTTTTATACTTTCTGATGAAGGAGAAAAAGGAAAGTGGTGTATGTATTCCTTGATTTGGATTTTGCTAAACCCAAACACTTCAATTTTTTGAAAAGAGTTGTTTTTTATATCGCTAGAGGCAGAAGCAGCTGCAGGACGAGAGGTCAGTATAATCATAGCATTGACTAGATAAGATTTATTAAGCAGAGCAAATATCACAGACACCATTTTATTTGGTGGGCAATACTCATCGAAGCCATCCAAAACAAAACAAACTTTATCTCCTTGGACTTGTTCAATTGAACTTGAAACTTGTTTCAAGTAGTTCTCATCAAAGAATAAAGATTGAAGAATATCTGATAACTTTCTGTCATTATCGGAGTGAAGTGTTCGCAAGCTAACTAGAAACACAAGCTCAGCTCCTTGCAGTGCCTCACCTACTGACCAATCTCTGACTATCTTGTGAACCAGAGTAGATTTACCACTTCCTGGACGTCCAAGTACAAGAATACTTTTACCTTTTTCATAAATGCCAAAAATCTTTTTGTATTCCACTGTCTTCTTCACAGCCAAAACATCGTCAGCATCTCCTCGAATGGAGTAGTCAGACTTCAAAGGCTGACCACTGGTCTCTATCAGAGCCAAGTTGATGAATGTTTTATTGACTACAGGAGGCCATGAGGTACAGGGAACTTCTTGACGTTTCCTGTACTTCTCCACTAAGACTTCTTTAAACCTACTCTGAAATATTGACTTCTTCTGTGAAGTAGAAAGAGTGGGTAGACTCAATGAAGTATTCAGCTTGTCTTGTAACTCACTAGCTAGCTGAGGGTGCTGAACTATAGGACTAGCTAGTGCTGCCTTTAAGTTCTCTAATGTGGCCTGTCTGGCATTGGAGTGCTGGCCCACTACCCATGTACGTAATACATTTTTCAACTTTAAAGCAAAGCTTGTTCCTTTTCCACATTCTTCAGATACTGCCTCAGGCAATCTCAGTGCCAATGCTATTTCCTCCCACTTGTTAGTAACTTTAGCAAGAGCCTCAACCAGACCAGGAACATCTTCCTCCTTGAAGGTGTAGTCAGATTGGTGTGTTCCAGCTCTCTCCTTCTGGTGGCTCTTACAATGAGACTCCATCAAACTCCGTCACTAGCTAATCACTACTGCCCACAAAACTCACACACAACACACAGAGTTATCTGATCTATCCTTATTTGGAAGGTATTTGCTATTCATTAGCTGGGATTAAATGAATATCATTAGCTACACACGATTGCATATGGTCAGCACTAGGCCTGAGCCAATTATGCCGGCATAATTTTGGGCGTAATAGGTGTGCTAAAGCATCAAGCATAATAGGTGATTTTTGAGGATTTTTTTAATTTGAAATGCAAAGAATTAAATAGTTGTCTAAGCTTGCATCTGTATATGAGAGAAGAGGCTCTGACACATGTGAAAGCACATGGTTACATTTACAGTGCTTCCAACTTAAAGAGTGGATTTTTTTTAACTACTGTATAGACCCTCACTACAGTCATTTAGCATACACATACCTTTCTTCATCATCCCAATAATGTTTGCAATAGTAAAACTGCCTGTTCAGAGAATGGAAAACGGAGAACAACACTTTTCTCATTCACTCTAATACATTTTACACCATTTTTTTTGACGTCAAGATTTTGCGGTAGTTCATCATTAAACGTAGCTAGTTAACGAGCTAAGGTCGAACGGTTATTTCCCCGAGCGGAAGACGGGACTTTCCCTAACTGCAATCGGCTGTATGGATTCTCACCGTTCTACTAGTAGCAGTAAACGAAGTCGAAATCAGTCAGAATTGTTGGCTGGTATTACTAACTTGGAGCCAAGCCTATCCAAGAGGTCCTCTTTTTCAAGAGCTGAAGAAAAGCTGAAGGAGTTTAATACTCCCAAGGCTCCCAGCATTCGGTATTCAGACAACATCAGGGCGATGCAGTTGGAGTCCTATGGGTTGTGCAGCTCCAGACGGCAGCTAAAACGCTGGCCGTGATAGGCAGTAGTGCCGTAAAACTTGATACCTAAGGCCTGAGATACAACCGTAGCTAAATCGGCCATACCGTGTAACAATTAGCGGACTGACGCCCTTGCACAAATACGCATGCGCTGTTTTGTGACGTCGCGATTACGTGTACTAAAGGCCCACAACCCGCTCTAAATGTCATCATTTGATGACCCTTACCGTGCGTAATTTTTTTTTGGTGAAAAACAGCCACAACTCACTTAATTTTCAAGGTATAGCTACCAAAGTTATACATAATAATTTTAAGGCAATTTTACATCATGTGTCAAATTTTTAGAGATATAACTCAATAAATTCAAAAATCCTGGCTTAAACACTTTTTTTCTTAAAATTTAAAATATTTCGAGATTCAGATTTCGTGTGCCCACACTCTTTTTCAGCTTAAACACTTCCAAATTCACTGTCTTGAAGCTCCCAGTTCCATCACCTATAACCACAAAAATAACCACAAACCACAAAATGGTTTTGTCTGTACGTGAAACTTTTAACTACAGCTTTTCTACTTTCACCTTTCTTTTGCTGCCTTTACTCAACAATTCGACTCCACCTACTTTTTTTGTACAGAATTAATCATTTCCTTTTTGCCTTCTCTTTCATACTTTCTCTTTTTTACTACACCGCGTTTCCTCGTCGATTCCACCGGCTAATTTACAGTTTTTCGCCTTCTCTTTTGCACTTTAGCCTTTCTTTCTGAAACCTACGCTGCCTATCCCAGTCTGTTCCACCCACTATTAGTCACAATTACAGTAATCACTTTCTACTGATTTTGATGACACTTTCTACTGATTTTGATGACACTTTACCCATTCCCCTGTTTCTCGGCCACTCTCTCATCTTCTTCCGTTTATCATTGTGCCTGGTTAGGTTCAAACTAATTCACCCACCAGTAGTCTAGCATAGCCAAACCCTTCACTTCTTTACAACTGCGTTTTTGGTTTACTCAGTAATTCAGCACTAGTTCACGAAAGCTGCTCTCCTGTTTCTGTGCCACTCATGCCAACTGTCCATTTTTTTGTGCCGGGTTTGGTTGCTAACCGGTTTGCCCTGCGCTCTAAGTTTGTAAGGACACTGATTAGACTATTATCATATCACGTCATATCACATCATGATCATTACAACTATTAGCTCACATGTCATCGGGTGAGACACGGAGATGATTGTCAATTGTATTGTTAATAATTACCTTCGATCCATGATCTTACATGGCGCTGTGAACAGTTGACGAGTCTGATCAAAAGCGACTAACGATGGCATTGTCCTTTGCGTTTCGTACTAGCAATCTACCAAAACTAGACCTCGATGTAGACCGGGGGACAGATTTTCACGCTTGACACCAGCAGTGGCTGGCATACCGAGATCTCTCTGGCCTTAGTAGTGAGCCAGCCGCGAAGCAAGTACAAGCCCTTCAACTTTGCTTCTCTAGGGAGACCCTTCATATAGTTGAAAACCTTGGACTATCAACAGCCGAAAAGAAGGATCAAGCTATGATTGTAGATGCCCTTAAGAGGCATGTTAGTGGAATGATTAATGAAACTTTAGAGCGGCGAACCTTTTGAGAGCGAAAACAACACCAGGGTGAGTCTTTTGATGACTTCCTCATATCGCTTTGATAACTTGCAAAGACGTGTAATTTCTGTAATAATGATTGCCACCAGAAGGCTATTCGTGACCAACTGATTGAAGGCTTACAGGATGGCGAAACCAGACTAGTGCTACTGGAAGTGAAAGACCTCACACTTGATACAGCGATCACGAAGTGCCGTGGCCTGGAGACAGCAAAGAAATCACGACAAAATATTGACGGAACACCAGAAATCAATGCAGTGCCAATTCAACACGCAAAAAACACCTGGCACCTGTAGTGACTGTGGCGGAAACCATCATGAAGGAGGACGGCAGAATTGCTCCGCATATCATCAATCTTGCCATAATTGCGGCAAGGTGGGCCACTTCAGCAGAGTCTGTCGTGCAAGACAGAAACCCTTAGTCTACGGAAGCAGACGAAAGACTGATACTCCGCAAGCGAACACTCTGAGTGTGATGCCTCTTATTCAAGTCTCCAACATCTCCAATACCTCGATAGCACGTGCTCCCACCGTTACCATGCAAGTGACTACGCTTCATGGACAAGCTGACCTGGATGTCTTACCAGATTCTGGAGCAGACATCTGCGCAGCAGGGCCTGATTTTGTCAAGTCCCTAGGTGAGCACATGGATAACTTGGCAAAGTCTGATGTAACCCCTAGAGCTGTAAATGGGTCTATATTACACCCACTAGGGAAATTCTAAAAGTGAACTTTAAGATTAATGGGAAAAATGCCTGTGCAGACGACGTACACATTTACAACTCTGTAGTGGGTATACTGGTCTCATGGGCCGTAGCTAAACAGCTTAACATTCTCCCAGAGTGTTATCCCATGCCAGTACACAGCACCAAGGCAGCCCAAGATACCCACACTATCATCAGCCCTGAGCAGATAATGTCAGAATTTCCCACTGTTTTTTAATGGTAAAATCAGAACAATGCCTGGAAATAAGTTTCACATCGCTTTGACCAAAAACGCTAAACCTTCTGCGTGACCACACCCCACGCACTGTCCCTTTTGCTCAAGCAAGAAATTGACCTCCTTGTCAGCCAGGAAATCATCATTCCAGTAACAGAGCCGACAGAATGGTGCGCACCTATAGTGGTGGCACCCAAGAAAGGTACAGACAGAATTAGAATGTGTGTAAATCTGTCCAAACTAAACAAGTTTGTACGCCGTGAACGCTACCCTCCCACAACACCAGCCTAAGTGGTAGCAGATATCCAGCAAACGAAGGCTAAATTTTTTTTACTGAGTTTGATGCCCTGAAAGGTTACCATCAGTGCCCTCTTGATGAAGCAAGGCAAAACCTAACCACCTTTATGACCCCATTCGGCCGTTTTAAGTACTTGCGGGCACTGTATGGAATCTCATCTATTAGTGAACAAGCCCTTGCTGGGGTGCAGGACATGCAGAATTGTGGATGATGTGGTTGTTTTCGATAGAGACAGAGAACTGCACATTCTGCATGTCCGGGAAATCCTTCGCAGCTGTGAGGAAAAGGGCATATCTTTAAACCGTGAAAAATTTAAATTTTGTAGCACAAAGGCTCAGTTTGCTGGCTTTAAACTGACACCCTTCGGATTCAGTCAGTGATGATATAATTGAAGCCATAGCACAATTTCGAACTCCTGGCAGTCACACTGATCTTCGCTCATTGTGTGGTCTGGTCAACCAGCTTGCATCTTGCACCAATGACATAGCTAAGGTACTGGCGCCACTACGACCACTCCTGAGTTCACGAAATGAGTTCTTGTGGACACAAGTTCATGATGAAGCATTCGCCCATGCCAAACTACTACTCTCATCAGCACCCACCCTGACCTACTTCGATCCAACCAAGGAAACATCACTGCATACTGATGCCAGCACACTTGGAATAGGATTTATACTCTTGCAAAAACCACCAGGTTGTAACGCCGAATGGAAAATAGTACAAGCAGGATCAAAGTTCCTCACAGATGCAGAAAGCAGATATACTGTGGTCGAGCTCGAGTACTTGGCAGTTGCATGGGCTATCAAGAAATGCAGCCTACTCCTAGATGGAATTGACCACTTCACAGTAATCACGGATCATAACCCCCTCATCCCAATCCTTAACACCCATTGCTTGGATGAAATCGAGAATCCTCACTTGCAATGCTTGAGGACACGAATCATGTCATACAACTTCACTGCTTGGTGGCTGAAGGGCGCCAAAAATGAAGCCGCCGATGCTCTCTCTCGCCATCCTCACAACCCGCCTACTGAAGGTGACGACCTCGCTGAGCACAAATTGGACATTGAAAATAACCAGGTAACAATCTACTTGTGCAAATACGAGTATCCACACAAGAACATGAGAGCCTACGCTTACAAGAACTTCGGGAACATGCAAACGAGGATCAAGCTTACCAGGACCTAAAGAACCTCATTACTAGAGGACTCCCCAACCAAAAAGCCTTCCTGCATGAGACAATGAAGCAGTTTTGGAGCGTCAAGGACAAGCTTAGCATTGACGATGATCTCATAGTGTATGGATGCCGCCTGCTTATTCCCGCCACCATGGGGAAAGACACCACTACTACAAGGCTTGTCTCAGCCCTCAGGGACCAGTTTTGTCGCATGGCAGTCCCAGATGGAGGACCGCAATTCACATCTCACCGATTGGCAGAATTCCTGCACACCTGGGGCGTATCTCACATCACTCCCTCGCCATGTTACCCCCAGAGTAACGGTAAAGCTGAAGCCACAGTCAAATCCATGAAAAAGATGATCTCGGCATCCTGGACAGGCAAATCGGTTGACTGGAACAAACTATCTCGAGCATTGATCCAGTATCGGAACACACCATGCCGCAAAGATGGCCAGTCACCAGCTCATAAGCTCTTTGGGCATCCAGTGCAAGACAGCATACCCGCTCACTGCCGCTCCTTTGGGCTAGAGTGGCAAAAATCGGCTAACGAAGTAGAGAAAGCAGCCCATTCTACCGAGGAAAAGGCTCAGGCTGCCTATAACCAACATGCCCATGATCTGACAGACCTGAAAGTAGGCAATCCAGTTGCAGTACAAAATTATTTAAGCAACCTCTGGGATATATATGGAACTATCAATCGACTGGACCACACCACCGATACTTCATAAAGACTCAGAGTGCGGGCGTGTACTAGTGTGGAACAGGCACTTCATACGCAAAAGACTGTCTCTCTCCATTGGAGCTCCAGATAATGAATCTACCCTTCAAACACCTGAAGACCCCTCTGTGTGCCTACCTAACGAACCACATCGGTCCTCCAGAAGAACATGCAGAACAGACTACTTGCTTGAGGATCCCACATGGTTACTAAGCTCCTCTGTTACCACATTGGAACTCGATGGGGAGGTGTAAGGACACTGATTAGACTATTATCATATCACGTCATACCACGTCATGATCATTACATTATAACTATTAGCTCACGTATCATCGGGTGAGACACGGGGATGATTGTCAATTGTATTGTTAATAATTACCTTTGGTCCATGACCTTACAAAGTTAAAACAGTAATTCTGCGCGAGTTCACGAGTATTGTGCACCTGCGCGTTCTAGCTCATTAGCTCATGAATTACTCATGAATATGTATATGTCGCCGTCAGTCACAGGTATTATTATATAGATAATATTCACTATTATAGAGCCATCTCAAATAGAACACAATAATCAGGTGACACAGAAAGTGGTGATGATGTAATTACTAATAAAATTGGAGACAGTCAGAAAGTTTGATCTGTAAAATACTTTTTCTCCTATGTGCATGTAAGAGATAGTCGATTACTTTACTCAAGAATTGTCTAGACACAATTTACTAATTTGAAGATGATTCTCGTATTCTTTTGACTGCTCTGGTTACATCTGCTCTCTCAATGGCATTATTCAAAATATTAATAGAGATATGGTAGGAGGGACAAGCATAAGAGAGTGTATCTTCATCAGCATTATAGTTTACCACAAACATTGGTTGTTGTCGTCCAACTCTAAATGAACCTAAATATTCGTCAGGAGCTATTTCATCTTTGACATTTGTTGCTCCAGGCTGGTCAGGCAAGTTTGAATATGAAGTATCTCTGGCATGTGATGTCTCATAAGACATTTTGTGTAGTGCAGTAACCAAAGCCTCTACACCAGCAATTGTAATATTATTACGAGTTAAATTGACAATCTGTAATGAGGGCTTATTCTTGAGTTCTCTCGCTACAGCATGAGCTCCTTCATCATCGATACGAATATCACGCAGTGTTAGACATCGTAAGTGACAGTCTGTCTTCATTATTAGACTGATACCAGTGGCACTGATTGGATTATATGACAAATTTAGATATTCTATCACATGATTGCCATTCAGTGCTCCAGCAAGTATAGCCACACCATTATCATCCATACCTACATCTAGCAATTGCAGTGTTTTAAGATTCTTTAGTCCTTGAGCTTCACTCTTCTCTGTTCTGTATAGCTTCAGTTTATCAGCCAGTGGTTCAACATCAGCGATACTAATGGGACAAAAACTAACTTGTAACGCTTTTAAATATCCCAGAGCTTCATCATTGAGTTGACTAATAAGTGATTTCAGTTTGTCATTATCTGAATGCCCCCAGTGGAAAAATGCTAATCTTTTAATGTGAGTGGCTGAACCCACTTGTGCTGCCATAGATACGACATGTGCAATGGCAGATATATCGTAGTTACTGAGAGTTTGACTGAATGTCATATCAGTTGATGGAACCAGTCCACTAGTCATACCGGCTTGTTTAGTCTCATATAAACACTGACATATAAATAAATGTGGTTGATTAAATAACAATTTCTTTGCTTTTTCCAACCAGTAATCAAAACTCTTAAGTCCGAAATAAAACTTCCACATGTTCTGCAAATGAAGACTCCCACTATGTTTCTCTATGAGGGACAACTGCTGCTTGTGGTCTAGTTTAGACAAGTGGTAAGCTGCCAGGAACTCTTGTAAGGTTAAATGAAGAAAAGAGTAGCTGTTTGTTACACCACTTAAATCTGCTGTAACATCTGTAGTGATTAGTCCTAGAGAACGTGCCTCATCACTACTTGCTGGACCTCTGGTAACAACTTGCTTGTTATCTAGAACCATGTCAAATGCAAGACTACAGATTTTCTTAAAAGATTCTGCTGTTTCTCCCTTCAGGTCATCCAGAGAACTCAACCTCATAGATATATTGTAGCTTGCAAGTTGCCTAAGAATAATCAATCTTGTGAAAAGAGCATAGATTTGTGTTTGAGTGTCAGGGAGATTACCTGGGTCTGTGCCATATATAAAACATATTATGGCACAATTGACAGGAAGATAGCACAAATCCAACACTCCAGGACGAGACTCAAGAAATCTGTAGAGCTTCTCAGTATGACCTTTTATACTTTCTGATGAAGGAGAGAAAGGAAAGTGGTGTATGTATTCCTTGATTTGGATTTTGCTAAAGCCAAACACTTCAATTTTTTGAAAAGAGTTGTTTTTTATGTCACTAGAGGCAGAAGCAGCTGCAGGACGAGAGGTCAGTATAATCATAGCATTGACTAGATAAGATTTATTAAGCAGAGCAAATATCACAGCCTCCATCTTATTTGGTGGGCAATACTCATCAAAACCATCAAAAACAAAACAAACTTTATCTCCTTGGACTTGTTCAATTGTAGTTGAAACTTGTTTCAAGTAGTTCTCATCAAAGAATAAAGATTGAAGAATATCTGATAACTTTCTGTCATTATTGGAGTGAAGTGTTCGCAAGCTAACTAGAAACACGAGCTCAGCTCCTTGTAGTGCCTCACCTACTGACCAATCTCTGACTATCTTGTGAACCAGAGTAGATTTACCACTTCCTGGACGTCCAAGTACAAGAATACTTTTACCTTTTTCATAACTGCTAAAAGTCTCCTGGTATTCCACTTTCTTCTTTACAGCCAAAACATCGTCAGCATCTCCTCGAATAGAGTAGTCAGACTTAAATGGCTGATCACTGGTCTCTATCAGAGCCAAGTTGATGAACGTTTTATTGACTACAGGAGGCCATGAGCTACGGGGAACTTCTGGACATTTCCTGTACTTCTTTACTAAGATTTCCTTGACTCTACTCTTCAATGTTGACTTCTTCTGTGAAGTAGAAAGAGTGGGTAGACTCAATGAAGTCTTCAACTTGTCTTCTAACTCACCAGCTAACTGAGAATGCTGAACTAAAGGACTAGCAAGTGCTGCCTTCAAGTTCTCTAATGTGGCCTGCCTGGCATTGGAGTACTGGCCCACTACCCATGTATGTAATACATTATACAACTTCAGAGTCAAGTCACTACCTTTATCTCTGCATTCTTCAATCACTGTCTTAGACATTCTCAATGACACAGCTATTTGCTCCCAACGATAAGCTACTTCAGCAAGAGCCTCAGCTAGACCAGGAACATCTTCCTCCTTGAAGGTGTAGTCAGATTGGTGTGTTCCAGCACTCCCCTTCTGGTGGCTCTTACAATGAGACTCCATCAAACTTCGTCACTAGCTAAATCTTTACTGCCCACAAACTCACGCACAACACACAGAGTTATCTGATCTATCCTTATTTGGAAAGGTATTTGTTATTCATTAGCTGGTATTCAATGAATATCATTCGCCACACCCAATTGCACATGGTCAACACAGTATGGCAGACCTAGAAACTGCTATGGCAAAACGCACACAAAAATGCAAAAAAATGCAAATTCTCTTGCTGCCGCTAGGGCCAGGATGCTTGTGCACTAACCAGGCACTGTGAGCCATGCAAGTAAAGCTCCCAGAGCTGGGCAGGCCCTTTCCTTACAGCAAATGCGCCCTGAGCCAAGGACAAAACATAACTTGCTTGTGCACACACACACACATACACACATACATACACGCACACAAGTGATACACACGCACACACACACACACATCATTACTTCACTTGAGGGGAAAAATGTTCACACAAAAACATGATATTATATACATGTATATATATATACAGTATATATATTTATTTATTCCACACTAGATATCTTCACAATGATATTTTTAGGTAGTCTGGCGCAGCCAGACCCTTTACCTAACCGCTATGCGGAGAAAGGGTCTGGGGACAATCATGCACCTCGGCTGTTCTAGATAGTCCAGTGGGAAATTGTACTTTTGATGCAATATTGTGACAGAGTGGACCAAAGCATGAAACTGTAGTCATAATTGAATTAGTGGCCCTCCAGAATGGCTGTCACTAATTCAATTATGACTACACCTTCACACCTCCCAAGTACAACTCGGCATGTCACAGAAATTGTCCAACACCAACTAACATTCCCAGGGGCTGTGCCCCACCACACAATGATCTCATGTTCTGTGTCATCTGTTTATACAAAGTTCCTTGTTCAGTCACCCTCATTCAGTTCAGTAACCACTAGAAGGCTCCACAAGCCGAAATATTATGGTTTTATTCTACTGAAATAAATTCTCTGAAACTTGCTACATCTGGCTAGTTATCAGGATAGCTAGTTCTATTAAATAGTCTAGCTGCCTGTAATATCAGGTGACTCCTAATCATTAACATTAAAGTATTAAACCACAATACATTATAATAAACAATTTATATTGAGCTCTTTTACATAATTAACTGTTAATCAAAATTTCACACTTTGTGTGATATGGCTAGATATTTCACTCTCAGGCTTTATTTTCACTCGCCTTTGGCTCGTGAAAATAAATTAGCCTGCTCGTGAAATATTTCACCATATCACACTCTGACTCATGTAATAAATATTATTTATATTATATTTATATTATATTTATCATCATGTTTTTGGTGAACATTTTTTTTCATGATGATAAAGAAACTAACAAAAACAATGTAGTGTAGCGAGTGAGAAGAAATGAATTAACTCCGTTACTGCTCATGGACTGGAACGAAATCTTTCATACAAAATTTAACGTGTTTACTCATAAGAAAAAGAAAATTAAATGTGACATTTTTAGTGTCGAGGTCTCCATAGGGGATCACACCCTGAGACATGCCCACAACATAGCCTGACTCGAGTCTTCCGCGAACTACACAAACAATAACTTAGTTATTTGCACGCAACAAATGTTGTTGACCCTTTTCCTGAGTAGCGTATAATGATATTCATTTTTTCTGGTTAACCACTTGTTCTATGACATTGTGCTGGTCATTGAATGTCTCCTATTACTTTGTTGGTCAAGTTCTCGATCTCTATTTGAATTCTTGAGGCTATATTTCCACTTTTCAGCAGGGCCCTGTTGCAAATGCCGTAGGTGCCAGCGATAGGGTCGATCTATTGGCGCTTTGGGATTGCCGCGTAGAGAGCGAGAGGTGTGGTCCTAGAACCGTTTATTCCTGCCGGGGAATTTATGACTCCTCGATACATATGCATACATACATACATACATACTTACATACACACACATACATACGTACACACACACATACATACATACATACACACATACATACACACACATACATACACACACACATACATACGTACATACATACCTACCTACCTCTCTTAGGCACCACCTTTAGAGTAAGAGTGTTCTTTACTTTATTAATTATATCATTCTCTACAGTTGGTTAAGGTTACATCAGTTTCCCTCTCCTGCTCTATTTTTTTCCTGAACTATCTCATTTGTGTATCCCCCACCTATCTTTTTTTTTCATCTCTTCCTTCTTGGGTCAAAAAAGGAGTCTTCTCCTCCTTTGTCTACCTCTCCTGCTTCTGATTCTTTCTGTCATTCTATCATGATTGTGGACTTAGGCTTTGTGAAACTTTTAACTACAGCTTTTCTACTTTCACCTTTCTTTTGCTGCCTTTACTCAACAATTCGACTCCACCTACTTTTTTTGTACAGAATTAATCATTTCCTTTTTGCCTTCTCTTTTGTACTTTCTTTTTTTTACTACACCGCGTTTCCTCGTCGATTCCACCAGCTAATGTACAGTTTTTTGCCTTCTCTTTTGCACTTTAGCCTTTCTTTCTGAAACCTACGCTGCCTATCCCAGTCTGTTCCACCCACTATTAGTCACAATTACAGTAATCACTTTCTACTGATTTTGATGACACTTTACCCATTCCCCTGTCTCGGTCACTCTCTCGTCTTCTTCCGTTTATCATTGTGCCTAGTTAGGTTCAAACTAATTCGCCTACCAAACCTTTGACTTCTTTACAACTGCGTTCTTGGTTTACTCAGTAATTCAGCGCTAGTTCACGAAAGCTGCTCTCCTGTTTCTGCGCCACCCGCCTACTGTCCATTTTTTGTGTGCCGGGTTTGGTTGCTAACCGGTTTGCCCTGCGCTCTAAGTTTGTAAGGACACTGATTAGACTATTATCATATCATGTCATGCCACGTCATGATCATTACATTATAACTATTAGCTCACGTGTCATCGGATGAGACACGGGGATGATGATTGTCAATTGTATTGTTAATAATTACCTTTGATCCATGATCTTACATGGCGCCGTGAACAGTTGATGAGTCTGATCAAAAACGACTAACGATGGCATTGTCCTTTGCGTTCCGTACTAGCGATCTACCAAAACTAGACCTCGGTGTAGACCGGGGCGGACAGATTTTCACGCTTGACACCAGCAGTGGCTGGCATACCAAGATCTCTCTGGCCTTAGTAGTGAGCCAGCCGCGAAGCAAGTACAAGCCCTTCAACTTTGCTTCTCTAGGGAGACCCTTCATATCGTCATGTTAGTGGAATGATTAATGAAACTTTAGAGCGGCGAACCTTTTGAGAGCGAAAACAACACCAGGGTGAGTCTTTTGATGACTTCCTCATATCTCTTTGATAACTTGCAAAGACGTGTAATTTCTGTAATAATGATTGCCACCAGAAGGCTCTCCTTGTGGTGGCTCTTACAATGAGACTCCATCAAACTTCCGTCACTAGCTAAATCTTTACTGCCCACAAACTCACGCACAACACACAGAGTTATCTGATCTATCCTTATTTGGAAAGGTATTTGCTATTCATTAGCTGGTATTCAATGAATATCATTAGCCACACCCAATTGCACATGGTCAACACAGTATGGCAGACCTAAAAACTGCTATGGCAAAACGCACACAAAAATGCAAAAAAAATGCTGATTGTCTTGCTACTGCTAGGCGGTCACACGCACCTGGCAGAGCCAGTACAGCTTCATTCCTTACCCTGCAAGTATAATAGAAGGATCTTATTTGAAGTGACTGTCTCAGAATAGTACACTACAGTTATAAGTTATAGCTCTGGGACCTGTTTGTCCTCCTGCTTCGCGGTAACTGGTCGAATTTTTTTGGCGCCAAAGTTAATTGATCCGCGTAGAAATTCAGAAGAGCTGGCCGCACGTGAATAGATTGCTTGCGTGGCTCAGGTTACGGGCGGTTCTGCGGTATTATACTGAATGATTAAACGACCACAGGTTCCGGTGGCAGGGGCACTCTTAAGGGTGCCCGCACA
>WLWD01005230.1_pt1 | contig 25694 bp, 21 predicted proteins | sample 6712731 | NCBI WGS metagenome assembly WLWD01 (sample SAMN12718690, study PRJNA576275) | sponge metagenome | isolation source: marine sponge | host: Mycale hentscheli | place: New Zealand: South Island, Marlborough, Capsize Point | collected 2014-11-01 | reverse complement strand
TGCTTAATCACGATGGGAACTACCATCTGGGGACGACCGAAACGCTTCCGTAGGAGTTCCATCAGCTCATCGAGGGAGACATCATCTGGGACGTTGGTTACCTCCATCTTGGTTTCTTTGGAGAGTAGAGATTTTACGAGTAGGCATCTCTTATCCAGTTCACTGAAACCACTGGATCTGGTCTTGATGGCGGTGGTGAACAGGTTACTGAAGTAACGCCATTGGAGAGGATCACCGTCGAACTTGGGCAGCTGGACGATTATTGGGGCAGCTTTAACTTTAGGAGTGGAGTCGGTCAGTGTGGTTGTTGCAATAGATGTCGGGGCTTCTGACAAGGCTTTTTCTACATCTAGGTTGAGGTTTGTGACGGCATCTCGGAGAGTTTTGATGACAGCTGAGATATTGTCATCATCAGAGTAACCACGGCACTGGTGGCCAAGATCTTTGACCCCTTTTCGAAATTCAGCAAAGGCCTTGATGAAATGCGGTTTACCGGGTTCCTTTAATGCCTGTAGAGCCTCGAGATCAGTATGCAGGTCCATCCCTGCACCCCAAAGATCTATCTTGGTGTGAAGATAGCCTAGTACATCAAGCAGCTCAGCATGAACTGCACCATGCTTATCACGTTCCGAATGTTCAGCACGCAGGAGTTCTTCATCAGCTGCTGCCAAGTCCTCCATTTGGTCGTGGAGAGTTTTATCTCTTTGTCGAGAATTTTCTTCAAGCGTTCAAGGTCAGAGAGACGTATCTCGCTGTATCTCTTCGCAGACATCTCGGAGATAGCGTGTTGAATCCGAGTGACTTGCCCACGCCTGTGGGCCCGCTTATGTCGGAGTCGTTCGTACTGGGCACTGGCTTCTTCATTCATGATGGATGGATGAAGCGGGGAAAAAAATCGATTCGGTAAAGTGTCGAACGTTCTGTAGACTAAGTTAAGTGGAGTTAACGAGGTGTAGATAGGCAACGATTGGAAATAGTTGTAAACACAAAATCGGATGGCTCGTGGGATCCGGACAGCACGGTAATTGGTGTGTGAATCGTTCGATGGATGGTAGACGACCTTTTGGAAGGATGATCTTTGGCAGCTCCAGTCTATTGAACTGTGACTCAATGGGTTGAAGTCAAAGTCCCAATATGGAAGTGAGGGCCCTATGCTCGTCGTTAGCTCAGTTGAAGAGGAAGTCGCAGATTCACTCGAAGGACCATGTGCGGAGCGTATGAGGAAGTGCCCCACCCACTCCGCTGAGTGATCTCCGTGTGATGAAGGACCAGGTAGCTCAACACCCTCTGGAGCAAGTGACTCACGCACAACCGCTGGCCGATAAGCTTGCAGTCTTACGCTCGTAACCCAAAAGCGCCCACTCCCCACTATCACTAATAGGGTTCGGAATTATTGAGCAGCAACAAAATGAAGTGACTACATAACATATAAGGGAAGCACAATGATACAATTCGAATGGGTAAAATATGAATATCATTAATGTGTGGTAAAGGGTGAACATTGAGTGTGTGCGTGGTTCTGATGATCCTTACCCTGAAGTCTTTTGTCCTGCCAAGGGGTGACTTCAGGGTGCTGGGTCCCAGCAGCTCAGTCTTGAAGACAGACTGGAGTCCCAGACACCTGCAATCGTCTACCCGATCTACATCAAGAAACTGCTCAACCTTCTGAACTTCAGCTATACCAGGGAGGATGTCACACAGATGATCGCCCGGATCGACGACATGAACGATGGGTTGCACCGCTGTGGAGGCGACTCCTCTAAGTACATCTTAGGTGCTATGTACATTTGATTCGGCCCTACGATACGAGTGGAGAAGACATTGTCCAGATGACAACGGCCTACCGGCTATCGACGCTATGCTGGAATTCCTACGTGCGCAGGTCCGGATCCTGTCGTATGACTCCGAAGTCGACTCTACCGCCACCAAGAAGTTTTCAACCTAGCCGAAGAAGGCTTTTTCGAACAAACACGTACATCACGTCATGGTCTCCAAGCCCGTCTGCGGTGCCTGTAATCATCCGGGGCACCCGGTCTCACGTTGCAACAAATTCTGGGATATGGACTTGGAGAAGAGGGCAGACTGGAGGATTTCGAGGTCAGAGATGGCGTCACGTACGAACCGAGGAAAACCCAGCTGATCTAGCCAGCAAGGGAGTTTCACCTTCCGATCTCATACATTCTACCCTCTGGTGGAATGGGCCACCGTGGCTACAACAACCTCCGACCGAGTGGCACCACTTCCTAGTGCCTCCCTGCCGAAGGAGGTACCCGAGACTCGCAAAGTCGTTCCTACTTGTGCCGTGGTCTCATCCGAAGCTTGGACTCTACTGACGAAACACACATTCTTCTTCCAACTGGCACGCACTGTCGCCTGGATACGTCAATTTATCCACAATGTCAGAGTTCCTCCAAGTCGTCGTAGGATGGACTCGGTACTACTCGCTGAAGAAACTCAAAGCGCTCAGACGTTCCTGCTCCACCTGTCTCAACGAGAGGTCTACTTCGACCTACTGGACCGCGCCAAGGATGGAGTCCTGCGGAACATTCCCTCCTCTGTCAAGAAATTCGACGTCAGTGTCGGAGAGGACGGACTCTTACGAATACAAGGAAGGCTCCGAGACCCTTCTATTCCTCAACAACCGAAATCGCTCATCCTGCTCCATCTCTCCTCAGGATTGTGTCGACGGTTGATCGACACTCTATACAATGTAGACTAGCATCCTGGAGTCGCCCTGCTTCTCTCCATCATTTCCGAGCAGTACCATGTTCCAGGTCTTCGGAACTACCTCAAGGCATTAGGGAGAAGTTGCGTGACTTGCAGGAAACTCAATGCGCTCTCAGCCACACCAAAGATGGGGACACTGCCCTCCACACGCACGACGCCAGCACCTCCCTTCTACACCTCCGGAGTGGACTTTGCAGGTCCATTCCTGATTCACCGAGGCAATCCACGAAAGCCTACCAGGGTGAAGGTGTATGCGGCCATTTTCGTCTGCTTCGTGACTAAAGCTGTCCACATAGAGCTCTGCTCAGACCTTTCCGCCGACGCCTTCGTGGCTGCTTTGAACCATTTCTGTGCCCGTCGAGGAGTTCCACATACACTTCAATCCGACAACGGCTCTAACTTCGTTGGCACTAAGGCAGAATTCGATGAAGTCCAGCAGATGCTTCGACACTCCACGACTGGGAACGCCTTATCTCACCTATCTACAACCTCAGGCATGACATGGAAGTTCATACCACCACGCGGCTGCAGTCAAGGCTATGAAGGCCACGATCCGGAAGCTCATCTCACCTCGACCGCTCTCCTACGAAGAGTTGAATACACTCCTGATTGAAGCAGAAGCCATTCTGAATTCCAGGCCATTGGCTCCAATTTCGTCGACGGATCCAGACCAGGATCTAGTCCTCACACCTGGACATTTCCTGATTGGCAGACCGCTGAAATCACCGCCTCCAACTCGAGCCCGTTCAGAAGCCAACATCACTACACTGCGTCGTTGGAACCTCGTCCAGCGCTTGAGGCAGGACTTATGGCTCACTTGGAAGGCGAGGTACTTACAATCATTGAATGCTTGAGCTAAGTGGCACCTTCAACATCGCAACTACATGGTGGGAGACATTGTCATTGTCAAGGACGATGCCTTGGCAGGCAGGAGCTGGCCTCTTGGACGAATAACCGCTACACATCAGGGAGACGATGGTATCGTCAGAGTGGTAGACGTACTACTGAGGGGAAAAGAATATCGAAGATCTACAAATCGCCTCATACTCCTTCTGGAAGAAGACATCGGCGCTTCGTCCCCCCCGGAGGATGTTCGGGACCAAGCTCCCGAAGAGGAAAAGATCGCCGCATGAACTGATCCCGTGAACATTGAAACTCCTCCCTCACCAAAACCACTTTGATTTCTGTATCATTGGTCACATATATGGTGTTCAATTACTTGTACGTATCCAATAACTGCTGTGGTTCGGGAAATATGCAAAGACAAGATCGCTGCATAAACTGATCCCGTGAACATTAAAACGCCTCCCTCACCAAAACCACTTTGATTTCTGTATCATTGGTCACATATATGGTGTTCAATTACTTGTACGTATATTCTTTGCATATTTCCCGAACCACAACAGTTATTGGGGTGGAGTACACACTTTTGGGGAGCCAGGACAAGACTTCAATTGCTCTGCAACAGAGGTTGAATCTTGGCTTTAACTCAGTGTCACAGGGAAGCAAGGAACTGATCCTTTGTGTTCGACGATTGTGCAATTGACCAGAATCTTCGGGACGGTCCACTTGATACGTCTTTGCACTGTGGGAGCGCCTTACAACCGCCCCCACACTCAGAACTGTTCTTCCAATATGGTAGTGCCATCTTAGAAGTCCTGCAATGAATATACATTTATGATCTAAATATGACATGGCAGTGCCTCGTCAATTAAAGTGCCAAGAAAAAGAACGAAGCAAAATATTCATTTAAAATTTTTTCTTCCATAAACAGGTTTTATAGAGATTTTGTTCTCCCTCTAGCACACTTAACGCAAGCCACCCTCCCTCCCTTCACTGACAAAAAATCTCTATTTTGCCTCCCCCCCTCACTTTAGCAATTTTTTAATTAAAAAACAAAACCAAAAACTTCAAAGAAATTAGAAAATATTTGATGTGTGGTAATACACACTACAACATTTCTATGTTTTTTTCACTTTGGGTATTACTGTATCATAGGTATATATGTAATGTTACAGCTCTTTGAGTTACTAATGTTTTTTACCACACCAGCAGTAAAAATAAAATGGTGAAAAAGCAATACAAAAATGAGTAAGTGGCAATTGTAAATATATTATCAGAAAGAAGATGAACAAAAATGACAGTTAGCTGAGCTGCTCTAGCTGGGATTCTAATGTGACTAGCTCCATGGAGGTGGTGAGCTGACTTGAAAGCGTGATCCTCTAATGCACTGGATTGCATATCTGAGCAGAGAGAAAGTGATGATACATTGTAAGCTTCATTGGTTGGCAGTTAAGACATTTTAACTTGCTCTTTACACAGACACAGTCCTTGCAGCTTCCAACTTTATGCAGCTACATGGTAGTTTTCAATAAAGAGTGTCTACTAGTTGATTTTTCATCCAGTATGAAAAATCAACTAGTAGACACTCTTTATTGAAAACTACCAAAATAACATTTCTTTCGCTGTATGACTGAATTACATACATTCTTTCCTTCAGTACATGGGGTTGGCTTTTAAGTGTGGCCGCACATAGCAATGCGCACCACCCGTAGATCCAGACATTAATTTATTCCCCGCTAATATCCCACCAGTGAACGTGGGTCCTAAATCCACGAGCTCCGGTAAGGGGTCGAAGGACCAGGAATCTCAATTCACCACGTACCAACTACAAGTCGTGCGCAGCGCGCAACTACCTAGGACTCAGCGAGACGGATACTTTGCCGTCGTTGCAGGTCTGGCCGGAGATAGGCGTGGGTGATGCCGCACACAGCACAACTTATTGGCAGAATTGATCTTCAAATAATGCATACAACTACAACACTTATACAGTGCTTCCAACTTAAAGAGTGGATTTTTTTAAACTACTGTATAGACCCTCACTACAGTCATTTAACATACACATACCTTTTCTTCATCATCCCAATAATGTTTACAATAGTAAAACTGCCTGTTTAGAGAATGGAAAACGGAGAACAGAACTTTTCTCATTCACTCTAATACATTTTACGCCATTTTTTTGACGTCAAGATTTTGCGGTAGTTCGTCATTAAACGTAACTAGTTAACGAGCTAAGGTCGAACGGTTATTTCTCAGAGCGGTAAGACGGGACTTTCCCTAACTGCAATCGGCTGTATGGATTCTCGTCGTTCTACTAGCCGCAGTAAACGAAGTCGAAATCAGTCACAGAATTGTTGGCTGGTATATTACTAACTTGGAGCCAAGCCTATCCAAGAGGTCATCTTTTTCAAGAGCTGAAGGAGTTTAATACTCCCAAGGCTCCCAGCATTCGGTATTCTGACAACATCAGGGCGATGCAGTTGGAGTCCTACGGGTTGTGCAGCTCCAGACGGAAGCTAAAACGCTGGCCGCGATAGGCAGTAACACCGTAAAACTTGATACCTGCTAGGGCCCGAGATACAACCGTAGCTAAATCAGCCACCATACCCGTGCAACAATTAGCGGTAAACTGGCGCCTTTGCACAAATAGCATGCGCTGTTTTGTGACGTCGCGTTTACGTGTACTATAGGCCCACAATCCGCTGTAAATGTCATCATTTGATGACCCTTACCGTGCATAATTTTTTTTTTGGTGAAAAACAGCCACAACTCACTTAATTTTCAAGGTATAGCTACCAAAGTTATACATAATAATTTTAAGGCAATTTTACACCATGTGTCAAAATTTTAGAGATATAACTCAATAAATTCAAAAATCCTGGCTTAAACACTTTTTTTCTTAAAATTTTAAATATTTCGAGATTCAAATTTCGTATGCCCACAAAATTAGGCTTATATGAAACTTCAGGTATTAAAGTATCAGTATACCAAGTTATAGAGATAAGGACAAATAATTTCTCTTTTTTCAGCTTAAACACTTCCAAATTCACAGTCTTGAAGCTCCCAGTTCCATCACCTATAACCACAAACCCACAAAATTGTTTTGTCTGTATGTTAATATGAAATTAATGTATAATAATACAAATTTTTAGCTTTCTATTACACATACTTGAGAAATTATAGCAGAATTAGCAACCTTAACCAAAAAGGTAAAAAATCCACTCTTTAAGCTGGAAGCACTGTATAGGAGTGACAGCACAAAAAGGTCAAAGGTTTTAGGAAAACAGGAAGTTGGTAAAGGTGGATTTAATTTTTACGGGAATAGGAAAGGGATGACAAAGTTAGGAAGGAATGATAAAGTTAGGAGGGAATGACAAGGTTAAATCTGTGTTCTTGCAGAGGATGAGGGTTTGGTAGGTGGGTGTGGCCTCCTCGATTTCTTCTTCTTGTTGTTGTCCGTGTTGCTGTCAGCAAACCCCGGACAACGCGAGCAGAAACATTCGCGCAGTAGCAGCAAAAGTATACTTCACGAAGTTGTGGTGTCTTAGCTTCAGGTTGTCTCATAGCCATTTAAAGAAACACTCCGTACAGTAGTCCTCGTCTGAGCTGACGTGGCAAGTTGCACTAGGCTGCTTCTCCTCCTGTAGCCATCTCCAGGCTCTGCACATATGAGCTTGAGCGGAAGGATCCAGCAGGTTCGATTTCTGAGGAGCGAAGACTTCCCAAGCTGCACAGCTCTAAGACCTTCAACGTGGGCTATCTCCAAGAAACTGCTCTCTCTTCTTGTTCAGGCCTGCGAGGATGCCTGAAAAATTGATCGTTGAACTCTCATATTTGTGTGTTTGTTTTGTTACGCATGCGTGTTTTGATTTTCCCCCGCCTTTTCCCCCTCATTATTATTATTTTTGTTGCTCACCCGTTTAGTTGTAGTTGTAACTCACTCGTGTTGTGGCACTCGTCGCCAGCACCTCATCTTCTCTCGTTCTTGTCATGTACGTGAACTGTCTTCATCTTGTATGAACTTTCCTAGCCGTGTACGAACTGTCTTCGTCATGTACGTTGAACCCTCTTCACTCTGTGAGTCATTCACTTTGTCTCCTTACTGTTGTGCGTGCGGTTTGTTGTTCTATCTCAGTTATCTTTCATTGAGTTACTGTTCATTTTCATTTCTGGTTTGAATCTTAATTACAATAATTTAACTAATTAACTCTTTAATTGTGACTGTCATTGGGGCTAAGTGTGTGGCCTTAGATTGTTCAGTCTCTTACGAAGTCCAGACCGTCTGTGGGTTTTACAACTCTCATTGTTGAGTGAGAACAGCACTGGCAGGATGCGACCGCTCCACTTCTGACTCTCTTGTTATTGTTGCACTGATATTTGTTTACTCTTGAGGAGGGCTCTTTTTAGAACCAATATGAAGGAACTGAAAAAAATGCTCGCATACTAGTAGTACAAGAAATGATGGGCGGGGTTATTTCAAGGTTCCAAATGTATTTTATCAGTTTTTCTTGGAATCTAATAATGAGAACAACAATTTTTTACACACGGGTAAGCCTAAAAGAACTGCACCACAACTTGAATTTTTCAATATCTCATAAAAAGAAAAAATCGCGCAGTAGCAGCAAAAGTATACTTCGCGAAGTTGTGGTGTCCTTAGTTTAGCTTCAGGTTGTCTCATAGCCATTTACAGCAACACTCCGTACTCGATATTTCCTCCAGATTCGCTCCAAAATTAGTGAGCGGCGCTTTCAGCAGGTACTTTGTCCTTGTGTTGTAGTGGAGAAGCCCCTGTAAGTATACAATAGTAGTAATCGTGCATAGCAGCCATCAACAAAAAATTGCGTAGGCAGTGTGCAGCCATCCTTAAGAATTTGTTGTAAGCTATCAGGGAAAGAAGAAGGCGGAGGGGACATAGAAACATGCCTACCCGTAGGAGCTCCTGAAGAATTAAGCTCCTTGATCTTTTCGGTAGTATTGGCAGAACTGGTCCTCTTAGAAGCAGGAGCATTGGTGACATCAGACAGCAGCAGAAGATCACCACACACACGCTTCTTGCAGGGAACTACACTAGAATCAGCTGAAGAAGCCATAAGCAAGGTTACAGCTCAACGTGCTAAACGTTGAAAATTGGTGCGCTTGCAGTTGTATTACTGCGGTTCTAAGTACAGGGAAAATCCCTAGTGGAAGCTGTTGCATAGGCGAGGCCAACATTTAAGTTACGCACTATTGATGAACTGGATAAATCGGTAACGTCAAAATGGCGAAAATGTATTAAAGTCAATGGTGGTTGTGTGATTCTATACCTTCTGATTGTCCAATTTTGGCAGTAGAGCGTAAAAGCAGCTATGACAGCACAATGGTATGTATGAGTTCATTGTTTGAATAGAATGTGAAGTTTTTTGTATTTCAAAATTTTACTATTTAAGTGAAATGCACTGTATCTAGTCATAGTACCACTGAATAGAGTGTTTGATCACATTAGACTCAATATAATAGTTGTGGCGAGATGCGCTCCCAGGGTGGGTTGTCACAACTGCCAACTAGCTGGGGACAGCAAAGTATTTGCTGCCACCAGACTCTATAGCAAGTGATGTGCAATTCTCCAATCCAGCTACCCACACTTATAGCCCTTAGACTTGACAGTGGAGTAGGTTAAGAAACTTATAGATGAAGTACTGCATACACAAGGTGGAGTTCACATATATAGAATGACCAGACTGGCATGAGCAAGCGACTTTTATATGAAAAGGTCTTGCTCATGCTAAAAATAACTAACACAGCATGAACCAAAAATAGAGTACCATGACTTGGCACAAATAGAGACTGAGTCTTAACAGCAGGAATATGCTGATGGCATGCACCCACAACTGGAACATATAACACAGACACACAAAACGGTACTGACACAGAATCTGCTGTTTAATTTTAGTGTTCTACATTAGTGTTCTTGTGGAAGGACTTTGGGTTTGCCTGAGGGAGGCCTCCCACAATAGTAATTGCTAATAGTTAAATTTAGCCCAGCTTTTCAGCGTCATGAAGACTACCTGTATTTATCATTTAGTCTAGCTAATTAGGAGTACCAAATGACCATGATAAGAAGCTGTACAAAAAAAATCAGGGTTACTTTAATAGTAAGAAAGTGAGAATATTGCACCATAGGGCAACCAGCTTCCAATGTGTAGAGTTTCTTTTTTGTTTTGTTTTGTTTTTTCATGAAATATAAAAATGGCATGAGAGTAAATTGGCGTGTGGTGCACACCCCTACCTCCCTCCCCTCCTCCCCCTTTCCCACTTAGAAAAAACTTCCATCACCCTGATAAAATATCTATTTTATCAGTGACAGGGATGTTGAATCCTGTCACTGCATGCTTATCCCTGGTTCCCACACGGCAAAGGGAGCAGACAGAATGATAGTATGGGCATGCGGGTTAGGATACACAAGGATTAGAAGCCAGCAAACAGTTCGTGAGTTGACTCGGTGAGTGTAGTCTGTTTAGAGAACATTCTCCTATCTGAACCCTAGAAAAGTTAGCATGACAGCTTCACAGCTGAGCAGCTTGCTTGGCTGCATACTTGCGCCTCCAGTGCTGGCCTCCCCAGGGGCAAGTAATCTTCCAGGCTTTCCCTGTAATCCTGGTAATCCTGGCCATCCTTGTTGCTGGGGGCTTGGCCCCTGCTCTGCGGGCTGCACCTTCTACCATACCACATGGGCCCATTCAGCTGCACTCAGTGAAGGTGGTCCCCCATCACATCTGATTCTGGTACTTCTACTGACCCTGCAGCTGTAGGAGATGCCATGGGGGACCACCTGGTATCCCTAATTGGAGTAGGGGGATATTAGGTGGGTGGTCAATTAAGTAAGAAGGGTTTATGGGTAAGGGTGGAATAAGTTTATCCAGACATGTGTACCTGAGTGTAGAGACAGGTGATTGCAGTCCTACCTTAGCTCAGCTTCTAAGTCAAACAATCACAAGCATCCCATTCACTGACAATGTCACAACAACAGTCCAGACATCCGGACACCCACTCCCAGTATCACAACAACAGTCCAGACATCCAGACACCCACTCCCAGTATCACAACAGTCCAGACATCCAGACACCCACTCCCAGTATCACAACAGTCCAGACATCCAGACACCCACTCCCAGTATCACAACAACAGTCCATACATCCAGACACCCACTCCCAGTATCACAACAGTCCAGACATCCAGACACCCACTCCCAGTATCACAACAGTCCAGACATCCAGACACCCACTCCCAGTATCACAACAACAGTCCAGACATCCAGACACCCACTCCCAGTATCACAACAACAGTCCAGACATCCAGACACCACACTCCCAGTATCACAACAGTCCAGACATCCAGACACCCACTCCCAGTATCACAACAACAGTCCAGACATCCAGACACCCACTCCCAGTATCACAACAACAGTCACGACATCCAGACACCCACTCCCAGTATCACAACAGTCCAGACATCCAGACACCCACTCCCAGTATCACAACAACAGTCCAGACATCCAGACACCCACTCCCAGTATCACAACAGTCCAGACATCCAGACACCCACTCCCAGTATCACAACAACAGTCCAGACATCCAGACACCCACTCCCAGTATCACAATAGTCCAGACATCCAGACACCCACTCCCAGTATCACAACAACAGTCCAGCACATGCTTGGATACAGGTCCCCTGGAGTACTTGAATTCCCTACCAGGGCAGTGGTTGCCAGCAGGTCTAATCCTGAACGGCCATCTGTCCCACTTGAAAAAGTAGGCACAGACCTTGGAGGCCCTAAATAGAGACAGGTCAAAGTTAATACCAAGTTATACCTACATGCTGGTGATGTGCACGAATTGTCCCACTATGGGATCAGCAGGAGGGGTGGGGGCTGTGACCAGGGGTTCGGGGTGCCCGGAGCCAGTCAGTCACACTACCTGAAATTGATACCGGTGCACCCGGGCTAAAAGGGGTTGGGTGTGATACTGGGAGTGGGTGTCTGGATGTCTGGACTGTTGTTGTGATACTGGGAGTGGATGTCTGGATGTCTGGACTGTTGTTGTGCTACTGGGAGTGGGTGTCTGGATGTCTGGACTGTTGTGATACTGGGAGTGGGTGTCTGGATGTCTGGACTGTTGTTGTGATACTGGGAGTGGGTGTCTGGATGTCTGGACTGTTGTGATACTGGGAGTGGATGTCTGGATGTCTGGACTGTTGTTGTGATACTGGGAGTGGGTGTCTGGATGTCTGGACTGTTGTGATACGGGGAGTGGGTGTCTGATTGTCTGGACTGTTTTTGTGATACTGGGGTGGGTTCTTGATTCCTGACTGTTGTGATACTGGGAGTGGTGTCTGGATGTCTGGACTGTTGTGATACTGGGAGTGGGTGTCTGGATGTCTGGACTGTTGTGATACTGGGAGTGGGTGTCTGGATGTCTGGACTGTTGTTGTGATACTGGGAGTGGGTGTCTGGATGTCTGAGCTTCCTTGCTGAGAAGGGACCATACAACCCAGCTGCAGCCATCCCCATGAAGGTCGTCAAGAGGAGACTGGACCTCGACTTTGTGGAGATTGCTGAAATTTCTAAAGAGATCGACTCGGGAAATACAGCAAAGTCCAACAGCACTGCCTTGCGCCACCCATCACAAACATATCGCAGTGGGTGGAGTGCTTCTCCCTGATGGTAGCTATACTGGCATCTTGGTTCCCGGAGAAGGCGCTTAAACTCTTCGCATATCAGGCATCAATTGTGAGGGCTGAGTGAAATTATGAAGGGAAACAGTGGGTACTGTATGACCACCAGCTTCCTCCATGAAGAGAATTTTAGCTGTTCGTTATAATCGATGTGGTCGCTCGAGTCAATAGTAAAAAGTGCAAATAAAAAGTACAACAATTCCTTAGAAATGCTTATTTTTTCAAGTCACTAAAGTTGCTGCGAGTGGTAACTATGGGATTGAAGCACCTTTACCAGACATTAACTACGGTCACTTGGTTTGATTGTGAAGCACTACCTAGCTAGTATATTTGGGAGAGAGTCAGGCTGGCAAGGCTAGCTGCGTGCGTGCATTGGGTGCATGCACGTCACGTGATTTGTGCCCTCCCTTTTGTGGCTTGGGGGTGAGCCGAGGGCCTTCTGAGGTAACTATGGGATTGAGCACCTTTACCAGACATAATTAAAAAAACTCTGAGAAAAGTGTTCTTGAGGTTTGGTGAAATGTGAGATTATATACTATTGGACTCATCATTAGATACCTCTTCACCAGAAAAGGACATGACAACGGACCGGCTAGGTAACTCATCAATGCTAAAGATCAGACTGAAAGTATTAAAACCGGTCCATTCAGGGTGGGAGTAGATATGTGTGTGGGGCAGTCTGGCTGTTCATGGTGTGGTGTCCAGTGAGGGTGGGCCTATACCACTCATTCAATTTGCAGATGAAAAACTTTGACACAAACTAGGCTATAACAGGTCACAGCTGTGGTGCTGCCACAACAGCAGCACAGGATCGACTTTAATGAAGCCATTAGGGAGATGGAAAAGAGCAACATACTAATAATACATAAAAACGGTAAAAAACAACAACAGCTGGCTGCTCTAGCAACCAGCAAAAAGGACATGAATCAACCTATACTTTTTGTTAAGTTTTTATACTGTCATATATTACATGAAAAAACAACAGCAACTGAACAAAGTAATTGTCCTTCCCACCATAATATCCCTTTAGCAGGCAGATTGTGACAGGGAGGTTGTGATGTATGTCAAGTGTAATGGGAGAGTAGTGGTTTCTTGCCCTGGTGCACAGAGTCTCAGTTATGTACATATTCCCTTGATCTTCAACAAGCAGTTCGTGCAATGGCCCTACTTTGTATGCTGTTTCAGCAAAAACATTGATATTTTTTTTCTTTCATTTGGTGCCATGTTACTGTACTAAGTGTGTGCCTAATAAATTTACTTCTAACCTTGGTATACCATTAAATATGATGCATTATGAACTGTCACAGTTACTTATGCTAATGTATCCCTATTGCAACACCTCACATTTCAGTGTGGGGGTGACCTACCTGATAGCAGTAGTTGCTGGTGTATGAATAAGGTCGCAAACCACCATGGGAACAGTCTTGGTGTATCTCTGTGGTTGCTGCCAACCAGTACCGGTTTGTTAGTTCAGATAACAGTGTGGTGGTCACAGGCCTTGTGTTGTCTACAGTAAACACAGTAAAAAATACATATAAAGTTATATGTGAACTAGGCATTGTATCTAGTGCCATCCCCACATTCCAGAATAGATAATCAGCAGAAAGTGAAACATTATAAATGCCAGACTTGCTCCCTAAAGTGTTCCCTATAGACACTTAATGATGAAGAGGGCTTTTGCACTGAGAACATGTTCCAAGGCAGAAGGTTTACATCAGACACAGACAGAATATCATTTCGGGCAGAGAATTTTTAACTGATGTAGCTATAACTGGCCCTAGCAAAAGCACAGCTTTACCTTTCAATTGTCAGGATAGTTAATGATAGCATTTCAATTGCTCTTACACAATGTACTTTCCTTTACAATACAACTCTGCAGGAATGGACCTGTTGCCATAGTTAGTATCCAGTAAAAAAAATAGACATTTAGCAAAGGTGGACACTTACTATCATGCCAATTGTGGAACAACTCTTAGTGGTATTCAGACTAGGAGAAACCCACTAGAATTAAATCATTCCCCACTCTATTAGAATGTGGTGCAATTGGAGCCTGAGTGAGAATTTGGAGCTACCTGGCCTGGCCCTCATGTTCATAATCTCTAAAAAGAAGGTGCTCTACTCACATTTCCACACATCAATAAATTAATTATAAGGCAGCAATCACAACTTCACTCATCCTCCTCCTTCATTCCCCTCACCCTTCATACACTGCCCACAAAGCAAAGTGAAACAAACAAACAAATAAACAAAAAAGACACTATCAGTGAAGGTGCAGCACATGTCACTCTTCTTAATGTAAACATAGTGGGCAAGTTACTATGTAAAGTGCTCCTCAATTATCCAGACTTCCATTGATCAGACCCTCAATCACCCCAACTCTGTACGGTTGAATTTAGCTGCGTCAATGTCAAACAGTACTCTCTTATGTCAGTCAGCCATTTGCATTTTGGGTTTTTTGTTTGTTTGTTTGTTTAATTGTATTACCTCTGTTCAGGTGCTCATAACTTATTTCTTACTTTAGTGATGTTGTTTCGTGCTCAAGTTACTGTGGTAGTAACCATTTTCCATTAGTTGCAAAATATGGGCTAGTTGTGCCCTTTTATACGGGAACTCCTTGTGCATTATGTACATGTGTATCACTGAAAAGCTAAAAACAATTAATTTAATTTAAATGTAATTGTGTATATCATTACTTACATATCCAAAAGGTATATTAAGGTATTAAGGTTCATCATATAATTTGCCTGAACAAAAAATTCCTTAAGTTGCTAGTGATATTTCTGTGTAAATTATGAGATCAATCGCAATAGTAAGTAAATCTCATCCATATATATTGTTGTCCATCTTAATGACCAGTAACTCCAGACAAAAGCACTAAGCGGCTTTGTTTTTTTAATAAAAAAAAGCCGAGTTTAGAAGTCACATATGGAAAAGTGTTTCAATGACATAGTAACCATTCACTGCAACTTTATTTGTGACTAGGAATTGTCCCACAGTTTGAGCCTAACCCTCAAATAAGACCTGCTTACTGCTATAGAAACAGAAGAATTTGGGAGAATCATAAAAAGCTGGTGTGTGGTGTGTGTGTGTGTGTGTGAACATTAATTGTTTATGCTGTAGCATGGGAACAGCAGTTGATTGTGTAGTCGTATGTGGTCATGATTAGTTTGTGTCAGTTGTGTTAATAGATGTAGGAGTGTTGTGTGCATGTGTGCATGTGTGCATGTCTGTAGCAGAGCAGGAACTTTGCATCTTTTCGTGGGTGGAGTTTGGAGTTCTATAACAAAAACCTGGCTCCACTTGTCATACCAGTCTTGGTTCATGTCACTCAATCCGTTGTGTGTGCATTTTTCTCTAATTAAAGTAATTTAATCTACCTTAAGACCTAACCTGAGGATTGGTCAGCGGTTCGCTGTGGGTAGCTAGAGAAAACCTTGATTCTGGTGGCAGCAACTATTTTGCTGTCATCAGGTGCGAGCAGCCAAGCAGAGTGACAACTCTCCTGAGCAGCCGAGCAGAGTGACAACTCTCCTGAGCAAGCCCACACAGGCTTTCTACCATCGCAAATTGTTACAGATACTTGCCTACAGTTTGGCTCACAAATGGCTGTTGCTAATATCAATTGCTGACTGACGATTGACACGCGGATCCGCGCCTTCTGAGCATGCGCTAACGGGCGACCCTTTACCATCTGCAATCTAGGTATTCTGTTAGCCCCGTTTAATATGCCATTAAACTTCATAATATTTTGGCTCACTGTTGCTCAAGCTCTAGTTATAGCAACTTGCCTAGTTTACTAGTTTTACAGCGGGATTTATAAACCCTCAGGCTCCTAGTAGTGTCCTCGCTATGCTCTGATGCTACAACCCGGAGCCTTCGAGTTTCTAAATCCCACAGATTTCAAGGTACCACACTGTCACTATTATGGAGACGGTACTGCTGCAGAGTTGAAAGATGCACTATCTGTTGAGTTGCCACTCTCTACTGTGCTGCCACTCTCTGACATCACACCACCACACTGTTTATATAACGGCCACACAATATGACAGTAGTGGAGAAACACTAATACTACAAGTTATTGTAATAATCCTTTTGCAATATCTGTGATTTTTTTGTCATACGAAGTACCACGCCATAGCAACATATGAAAAAAAGGGGAGTGTTATATTGGATAATTGATTTTTAAAAAGCAACAACAGCGAAGTGCCGACTGACTTCCAAGTGTCTATAGGTGCTTGCAGTAAAAGGGATAATAAATATTTTAAACCATCTTGCCTCAATTTCTATTTGAGTGTTGAATGTATTCAATTTCCAATGATACCAAACAAAATGAACCTAAAGTAAATTATATTGTTCTTAATTGCCTAGCTTTGCCGTCAATTTTCCATGAATATTCCTGGGAAGCCCCACCCACTGATATAGGTGTGTCCTATCATAGAGCCAAAAGCATGCATCTGTACTGTGACAGCATCTGGGGGGGGGGGGGGGGGGGGGTGCAGAAATGTAGCCCTTCCTCCCTCCCCCCTTGAGCATCAAAGAAGGGGAAGGGTATGGGAAGTGAAGCTATAGGTATGCCAGTCATGACTACAAACACAAAAGACTAGCATGACTATTTAACCACAAGGAGGGGTTTCAAGTTTCAAATTAAAGTTTAGCACAACTGCATAATCCCCAATCAAATTAGCTAATGTAGCCACGCCCACAGATCTACTCACACTCACACATTTAAAAATATTAATCAAACTCAAAAGAGTATCATCTTCACCCATAAAAGTACAAATGTGTTAAAAGAAAATTTACATTAGTATAACTTACAAGAAAGGTGCGAATCTTCTACTCAGGACATTGGAAGTGAACAAAGACAAAATTCCTTTCGAGTTGATTTTGATGCAAAGAGAGAGCTACAATCAAAACAAAAAGCTGGAGTCATAACATGGAGTTTGCCATACTACCAAATGAACTTACAGAATCTTGTTCAAACACCATACCAAGATGTGATGACAATGATCATCGCAAGAGGAAGAACTTTTTTGTATACTAACTGATAAAGATAATTTGTTTCACAAAATTCCAACGCTGCTGGATCAAAGCTCTCTATAATGAAACATGCCTTTTCACCAGCACAGTCAGTTAACCTACTTTCATGGTACTGCCTGTCTTCAAAATTATGTTTTCTCCACAAAAGCTCTGACAGGTACCTATAGGATTTATTTCCTTTAATTATATAACACCATCTTGTGCCCTTTAAGAGTTTTGGCTGTGTACTGCGACTTAAATTAATTTTTTTAGCTGTAGATTCAATGTCCTCAGGGTTACAGGAAAGTATTATACAGGCTCCCTCTCTATATTCACTAAAGACATAATTAAAATTTAGTAGCATTTCATTATCACAATCAACCTCTTCATCCTTAACTATAAAATTCTTGATAGTCTTGATCATATCAATTCTAATTGTACTTTCAGTGTCTAAGCAAGCATGCATAAATGCATGATTATCACCCACGGGAGGCCATTGTTCATCCTCAACAACTTCATAACCTACAATGTTTGCTGGATATTTCTTAACATTCCCCATGACCACTTCAACTTTGATTTCATCACTTGTAATACTTTGTCCATTAAAATCAACACAACATTTATAAGTTCCCTCTGCTCCTAAATCAGCTTCATTGACGTAAAGCATTTCACTGGACGTTCCAAAATAATTGTCACTATCATATAATTTAATGTCATCTTTACTCCACTGGCACACACCAGGACTACAATTGACTTGAAATACTAACACCGTAGATCTACCTTCAGTTACTTGAGTATCTAGACTATTGAACAGTTTTTGTACCTTTTTAGACGTATCACAATCTACTGATGTCCTTTGATTCCTAGAAATAATACTTTCCGTGTCGCATAGTTTCATGTTTTTTCTAGGGGGACTTTTAAATTTTAAACACTTAGCAAGAATATTTAATTCTACAGTTTTTTTACACAACGTGTGTTTAAGGACTTCAAGAGAGGCAGGCTCTTCCCCTGTTATCCATTCAATCAAAACGTTATATAGACAGATGGTAATGGATTCATCTTTACACTGTATTACCCTATACTTCTTGAGGCCCAATCCAATCCCTATTTCACTCCACTTATAGCATCCTTCAATCAGAATATCTAGAAGCTTTGGGACATCATCTTCAGTAAGTTCATTTTCGAATTCTGTCTCCTCTACACTACATGCCTCATGGGCACCATCTATCATGTCATTTTTTACAGATATTCCATAGTACAATTGTAATTGCTTTACCAGTACTAAATGTACATACTTGGCACTTTCACTGAGATCATTTTTAAAAGTTCTTCTGCAGGGCTTCACAAGTGCAAATACTCACATGCAGCTGCTGAAGTAAGAACCTGAATTTCAGACGTGCATCCAAATTATCTGGGTCCAGCGCCACAACTGCCTTGCAGATTTTTTTTGACACCACTCCGAAACGGCAACATGTCTCCGTTAGTTCCTTTAAATCCCTAAGGTGACTGTCAAACACTACCTCTGGGGTACCTTCAAAAGGATAAAGAAACCTTGCGGAAACAGACATTTTTTTTAAGCTGACCTTTGACCTCACGCAATGTCGCTCTTTTGTTGCCAGCTTTCACCTTCGACTTTTGTGGAAGTTGTCCTTGGTGACCCTGCAAGATTGAAGTAGGAGGTGGTTGGTTGTTGGTTGCTAGTTGTTTGCTAGGCCGCATTGTGCTACTGGTGGGTGATGATAGGAGAAGAGGACTACAACAGCAGGAATTCACTTATGCTGTGTGATAACAAGTAAGTGTACAGTTTTATATTACTGTAGTATTAATTATGAGTAATAGCACGGGTAACCGTAATTAGGGATCAATAGCACTCGTAAAGCAATTGAAATTGTACTTGGCAAGTGCTATTTCGATTGCTTTACGAGTGTCATTGATCCCTTAATAGCACAGGTTACCCGTGCTATCACTCTCTAATAGTAGGCCATCTGGGATAAGGTTGTAGTATTAGCCACCAATAATAACATTGGTGATCCGGTCTTACCACGAAAAAGGAACGTCCATGTCGCTTTGAACAAGGTGAAGGTTCACATGCATATGATGCAACTCCCAAAGACATGTATTGCAGGATCTATCTTGAAGCCCTTGATCTACTAATTCAGTGCATAAAGACTCATTTTAATCAACCGGGTTATCAGGCATATTGTTGCTTACAGAATCTTCTCATGAAAGCAGTGAGCAAAAAAGATTACTCATCCGAACTTAGTGAAGTCTTACATATTTATGGAGATGATTTCAACGAGCAAGCTCTCCAAGTACAACTTCATATACTTGGATCAACTATTCCTGATGATATTAGTAATGCCATTGAAGTATTTTCCTACCTGAAGAAAATGCCTGAACCTAAAAAAAAAATTAATAAATGAAGTAGTGAAGCTAGCCAAGTTTATTTTAGCTATGCCTGCCACAAATAGTACCAGTGAAAGGTCATTTAGTGCCTTAAGAAGATTGAAAACACATTTGCGATCTACCATGACCCAGCAAAGACTAAATAACCTAATGATACTTCATGTGGGCCCTTGGCTCCTCAGAACTTCAGGTAACTCACAGTAGGTAGGCAGCTTATAGTATCGCTGCCACCAGAGTCTACTCTATCGCCACAGCGAACAAGAACTTCTTGATATGGAATAGACTGACTACAAAAATGATGGTGGGTGAGTTTTATACAAAGTCCAAAGTTCCACCCACAAAACAAGGATGATACAGCACAAACACTCCACATGACCATTCAACCCATTACACAAGGATTCCACAAACGATTAACACATATACAACATGGTTCTTCCACAACATGACCATATAAGGTAACACACAAGTTAGTCTCAAAACACATGTAAACAATCCGCACACACAAACATCTACAACATTGAATAGTTACAAAAATGAATATCTTCTATGCATGTTCTCTCTCTTTATCTTCTTCCCTCCCCTTCCCTGGTCTCTCTCTCCTTCTCATGTCTTCTGTCTCCTTCAAATGTGGGCTTGCATGCCCTTTGGGGGCCCACACTTCATATTCATAAGGATCATACAGACTCACACAATATTATAGAAGTTGCAAATGAATTTATTGAACAAAATGAACATTGTGTGCATATTTTTGGAAAGTTCTAACAACTATCATTATTTCATTTACTTATTATTTTCATACTTATTCATAAAATTGCATTTGTAACACATAAAAATGAAACTACACCCAAATTGTTTAAACCACACCCACTTCCTGGTCTGACCATTTTTTTAGTGGCAGAGACGGGCCTGTAATAGGGTGTATTGGACGTGTCTACAATCAGTATGGGTCATGAGATCCTCAGAAGTGTATCTCTGAGAGTTAGCCAGAGATAAATTTATCGTAGTGACAGTGGTTAGTGTGCAGTAGTTCAATATGAAGGGATTTCCTGGATAATATTGTTAGACTAGGTATAAACATACTTGATTATTAAAGTTCAATTTTTTTTATAGTAGCTGAAATGTTTGATTAATAAAAACATTTATGACTGGTTTGAACTTTAAAATCAAGTATGAATATGATGGGATTGAAGTCAGTGGCTTCTATATTGATATCTGAACACAGCTGATGTCTTAATTTTCTTGTAGGCCATAGAAATTTGAAAGTAAGTAGCTGCAGCCAATAACTCCACATTAGTTCTCAAGATGTCTGGTTGAAGCATTTTTTGAAGTGAAAATTCATATCAGGTGGATTTATTGAAGTTAAATGGGGAACACAAACCATTGTGGCTGCATTAATGCGGCCATGGAAGTTGATCTTTTTAACAGCCAATATAGTTAAGTTACAATTAACTATATTGGCAGTAAAAAAGAGAAAAATTTGCTAATAATTACAGCTATATGTGATATATGGTAATTAAAAGACGTCTAAAAGACTGCTCATTCTGACAATGGCTAGAACCTTCATTTGCTATGTATCCTTTACCAATATTTTGGACCATTCGATCAGGAGTTTATGGCTCCTTGTTTTACAACCTTCGAGGCTATTGAGCTTCTGGAGAATGGCGAATTTAGCCATGTTAGAGAAGAAGAATGTAAGGACAGATAGTTAGCTACCTGTGCAGCCATTTTCCTTCGGAAGTAATGATGGAGCCTCAGGGAAGCCTGTATAATCAAGCAGTACTTAAGTCCAGTAGAAATTGAATTGTACCTATTACAGGTATTTGTAGCAATTGAAAGTGCTAGGAGTGTGAGAACAGCAAGCAAGAGAAGGTTTGGTTCAGTTTATTTGAATATTAGAAGTGAATGTCATACTATTCTGTGTTGAAACAACTTTGTTTACCTGTATAAAGTTGGATTTTTTTCTATAGCCTTATTTTATACATTAAAATATGATGGGAAGAGAAATGTATTTTATTTTATAAATTTAACTCTTTCAATGACGACTTTCTTCAACCCTTTGGGCATCTTTTAGAATTTGAATTTGATTTTTGAATTTCTACCGCAAAGCAACCGGAATAATCCACAAACAAACAGCCAGGCATATATATAACAAGCAAAACAAGTTTCTAAAAGCTGGAAAATTTACCGGAACCGGTCCATCTTACAGGAGGTTTCCAGGAGACTCTGAGGAACTAACCCAATTGATTGCTCTCGATGTCTGGTAGGAAAAACTGCATTCATATTCTTCTAAAATGTTAAGGGACTCTCTATATGCTTCATACTTTCTATTCTGAGTGTTTGAAGTCCATAGGCAACAAAAAAAAATTGGGTGCTCGGCATCCTGAAAATTCTCAGTCAAAAAAAATTCTCGATTTTCCGTTTTCAGACAATTAAAAAAATACTTAACCTGCCCGTAGGGGTTCAATATTTTTTAAAAAGGAAGTACAAAGCCTACTCTACGTATATAAAAGAAATGACAGTGTAATCTAAATAGAATTTATTTTAAATTTGGAGAACGCGGGCCTGTTCTCGCCCGCATATATGCGGTTACGGCGTCAAAAGGGTTAAAAAGTCACTGATGAAGGCTCCACGGAGCCGAAATGTTTGAATTATTATTACAGATATTATGGAAATTACAATTAAATATATTTTAGTATGAAGCTGTATATTTTTATGTATGTAGTAATAATGAATCTTTATGTAATACTTAATTAAGTTATTTTACCATCACTTCATCCTGTCATAACTTGTGATACCTAATATTTTTAATCAGTGAATGAGTATTGATCAAAACTGAATCCTGTCATTCGTTTGTAGTGTATGCATGTGTGTGTGTGTGCAACTAGTTTCCTGTGTAGGAATGGTTTTTTCTTCTATAATTGAATCATTTTGGATGTTCAATTTCTTATATGATATTTTCAATGAATGCAATTTTTTTCTTTATGCTGGTCCACCAAATTGAGGTCCATGTGAAATATGAACTTTCTGAAATATGAACTGTCCACACATCGGGGATTTGCAACTGTTGCATTTTCTATATCTTCCACTAATTTAGGATAATGAATTTTTTTTATTATAAGGTCTGTCATTTAGATAGAGCTGAGGTTTCTTCCCTGTGGCTAACCTCTAAAATTAATGTTTTTGAGACTATACCTCTCAAACTGTTTCTAACAATTTCTTGGTGGGATTAGCTTGCAGAGTATAAGTTGAATTTCATGATTGCATTTATTCACTTCAGTGTGTTTTCTTTTCCTATTGCTTTTCTTTGTAGTGTGATGGAGTGAGTGGAGCAGCTTTCTATGTCTGTGACTTAGACCAGCTGTGAATGTTGGCTCAAGAAGTGTTAACAGAGTTACCTGACACTGCTGAAATGATGGCGTGGTGAGTGTTCTCTAGAGTGTGTTGGTATATAATGAAGTATTGGTTCCAATATGTCTACATTATTAGAATGTATCACCAACACTCAGAGCAATTAGTGGCTCTGGCTAGCTTGTTGTGGTCACCTAGGACACAAGTGTTTGTGTGACAATAAATATACATGCAAATGTGTACGTCAAGTAATGTAATCAGATGTCAGTGTATATGAGACCAGTACTATCATAAGATGTTGACAATCTTAGTGATCTGAATGCTGGCAATCTCTGGCAAGTTTCTGAAGGCTGATCATATGCCTTGTAACCTGTGATTTCCCCTAAGTGAAATTTGAGGCTCCAAAAAATTGCCGACTTAATTCCTGAGGAACAATATTGCAGTAACAAGAAGTGACTAGTGCAGTAACATTGACACATGATCCTGTGACTGTTCTGTTGGAAGATGTCTATTATTTCAGCTAATTTTATTTTGTGTAATCTATGACCTTCAGTGGCATTGGCATCAGCATGTGTCTAGTTCAGTTCTAGTTAGGAGGTTATACCTCCATGTATTCTACATAGCAATGAGCCTATATGTAGGATAATAAGTTCTGTTTTGTTAGTCAGTTAGTGAGTTTCATATCACTAAAATATCAGCTATAGCTATACCAAGTAGAACGCTTGGTTTCCCTCAGTTAAAACGTATCTAAAAAATTCCAGTCTGCAGAACTTTTTAGTTCTTTTAGAACCTTTTAGAGGAGCCCTGCAATGGCAGTCAAGTGTGGGCACTTCAGATTGCTGTGTTAGGTTAGGAGAGCATGACTATTGTACTACTCTGGTTAATTCATTCCACACACTCTGATTGATCTGTGAAATAAAAAAATAAAAATATGTACTGTACTAAAATATGTAAGTATTATATAATGCATCCCTGATTTTTCCATTATACATTCACTCCTTGTTTTGCTCGCTTACCCAATATAAGTATCATTATTGCATCTGAACAATTTTTCAAATTTTATCCATCTGTGCTGAGTTGAATAATTCATGTGCCATCAAATATTTTAGTGGTTATTCAGTCATTCTCGGCTGAAATAATTATTGGCTGTTAGTACGAGAAAAAATTTGCTATTATCTTAGTGGTTTTACCCACACTAATTAAGCCACAATTAACTATGTGATGAGTGAGCAAGTTAACGGAGATGTAGCCCACCATCACATCACCTGAGCCCCAGTAAAGGTCGGCAGAGGACCTGCAAATACTGCGGCAGCATACTTCTGTGTGAATAGTGTCTCCCTACCACTGGGATAGCAGTTAGTTGTCTCACCACACCTGACCATAACGAGGGTTGGCAGCATGCTTTCATGATTTAGAGATTGAGACTGTGAGTAGAGTAACAGCATCAGAGGTAGAGTCCAACTCTTAACCTAACTACACTAGTTAAACAAGGCAAATGGACCAGCAGCATGCCCATGTATTATCGAGCCATAGAACTCCTGTTTTTGGCTGATTGCATCTGTAAGTATCAATGAAGGACTGATTCAGGACTTAAATCCTATATATCCAACCTGACCTACAGAAAGCTAATTATTTAGAGTACAGTATATCTCCAGCCCCTTACTATTTAAATAATACCACCACTGATAAGCAGCCATCCTTAGAGAGCTAATAGTGCCGGGTGAACCAGCCATTCTGGCAAGGCAGTAACAGGTAGCTGCTAGGCTTAGGCTACAAGCACTGAGAATAGTGGCTATCAGGACTAATGTACTTGTGGGTGCCATTGATCCACATGTGGCACACCACATGTGACCACTTAGATGCATGGTCACCACCTGAGTACTCAGCAGGCTAACCTCACCAATTCTGCAGCTAAGGTTAGGCTTGCAAATCACCAACCCTGACACTAGCTATCTCGATAACCTCAAGTGTACAAATCTTTATTTTAAGAAACTGCTGAGACTGGACAAAATGAAAGGAAACTGTATACATATATAGTGAGTCTGGGCATGCTTGCATAAATGACGAGTTCCTTGTATGGTAATGTTGAGAGTGTATCAGCCAATGATAATATGTTGTGTACGTGTGTTTGTATGTTAAGTGAAAATGTGTGCATGAATAAGATAATGTTAGAATACATGTGTAGTATATTATGTTGGTGGGGTGGTCACACCACATCAGGCATAGACCTTCCTTACAGGTGTGGGGTGCATGGCCGTCCGCTCTAACCTTCATGCAAAAATTTATGATCATCATTGTCCATTGCATATTAGTAACTATCTGCAGTATTTGGTAATGGCCAGACTCTCTCACTGTATTGCCAAGATTGGCTCTGTCAAAGTGATCAGTATTCTCAAAAGCATAGAAACTCCTGAATCAGTCAGGTTGCATGCTGTAATTGATACATGAGAAGGGAGGTGGAGCAAATAGGAGTAACATAATGAGAGAGATTAGAGAATGAACTGTAGTGCTGGATGTGTCTTAGGACTCATAAGCCACATTACACTATGGCCAGTGTGGCATTATATAGAACATGGGTAGGAGGTTCTAGTACATATAGTTAGATTTCCACCCAGTAGAGGTGTGACCCGGTCCATCGGGGCCCCTTT
>WLWD01004393.1_pt1 | contig 25709 bp, 21 predicted proteins | sample 6712731 | NCBI WGS metagenome assembly WLWD01 (sample SAMN12718690, study PRJNA576275) | sponge metagenome | isolation source: marine sponge | host: Mycale hentscheli | place: New Zealand: South Island, Marlborough, Capsize Point | collected 2014-11-01 | reverse complement strand
AATTGGTTATAGCTAACTGTATTATGCACTTGACAAAATCTTTTTTATCACATAGTTATCTCATTTGCTCTTCTCATCAATTTGCTCTGTCTTTTTTTCCATAAATCGGTTCAAAGAAGAGTAAAGACCAAAAAAGAATAAAGACGACACACATCTATATTGTTGATACCTTTGATTGTACTCTATACTGCAGCAGAAGGAAGTGCTTTCATGATAATAGATAGTAATAAAAAAGCAGGTGATGGTTAGTTTTGGACATTGTTGCTCTTCTTGATTGCATTATTTTGACAGTTTACAAGAAACAACAACAACTCTGAAATACTTTTGAGACTGCTATGTGTAAGTTTAATACAATTAATTATTACTGATGAATGTGAGCATGATTTCAATTCTATTAGTCACTCCCAATCTTGTGTAAATTTCATTTCATAGCTAAATAATAATATTAAAGGATGAAAATCAGTAATTTGAACCTGCATGCCAACTGATTACATTGGTATTATAGACAAGAAATTAATTTGTTTGCTTTAACATTTTCATCAAGTGTCCTTTGAACTGCCTGTTGATGTGCAGTCTTTTTCTTCAGCCAGTGATAATCCTACAAATTATTGAACATATTGCCACTATTGTGATAAGTAACTTATTGGATATTTAGTCTCATTTTGTTTTTTAAAACTTGTAATCTTGTGAAATAATTGAATATTATAATAATAATTAGACCTTAAAATACATGGCTTTATAAGAACACAGAGTCAAATTATATTCTTGTACATAATCAGTGATTGTTCAGATCAACAAATGTTGATTTACAAATTCATTGATACTTTCTCGAAATTTAAGCTTCTGCTTTATTTTAATCCTTCAAATACAAGTTATTCCACTCTTGAAAATTTACAAACTTTCAATGCCTACCTGCAAACCTCCTGCAGATTGGAGGCGGTCCACTCCAAACAGTATATACAGTATTACAAGACATAAATTGCTTGCCTTCAAACAGGTAACCTTCTCGACATTGAAGCTTAGCATACACATAAAGTACGGACTTTTCCTGGTGAGTGAAATAATTTACAATCAAATTTTGGTCATCAAAAACTGGACACTTTTGAACACCAACTGGAGCTGTGTATATTAAACAATTTCGCAGACTGAACTATGGCATTATTTCAATACCCCATAATGTCCCAATTGTATTAACGTAGATTATTGTTAATTGGCAGCGAGCTAGAGAAGGAGACACTTACAGGGGTAACACAATCGAAAATCGGGGATGTTTATTCAGCGAGCGAGCGAAGCGAGCGAAGCTGACTATCAGTCGTGTTCAATTGAGATTTCAGATATATACTAGTGATGTGCTTGAGCACAATTGGCGAGCGAGCCTAAAGACTATACTATTATGATTTTGACTTCTAACACTGAAGCTACTGAAAATAAGGTCCAGTTTTTTAATTTCATATACAGGGTAAAGGGATTTCAGTGCCATAGTAACAACTCTCTGCAACTGCTTGGAATGGGAAAAAACAGAAACAAAACAATACACGTTATTTAAAAGTTTTCTTTGTGATATTCTTTAGCTAAGTAGTGGTTGAAACACACAATGCTTTGACACAACTGGACATGCACCTACACAGACTTACCTTCGCAGTAGTCTAGTGGACAATGTATTTCAAGTAAATACTGTTGCGCACGGCTTATAACCATGACAAAGAGCGCATTGACTTACCACCGCCCCTAACTCGAATACAAATGGAAGTCCCTTAAGTTTTCAAGTTTTAACTGCACCCGCAAAAGAATTCATAACGGTAAAACAATTCAATTTCTAGTGTGATACGGGTACTGATCGATAAACCAGAGGATTCTGTTTAGTGCAATTTGGGACGGGGTCGAACACGTAACTAACACAAAAACGCGAGGGTCAAAGTACAAAATGACATACATACGTCCATACATATATACAAATAAATAAATAAATAAATTAACATCCCCGATTTTCGATTGTGTTACCCCTGTAAGTGTCTCGCTCGCTACGCTCGCTCGCCAATAAGTATGTATACGTACGTCAAAATATTTCGCCCGCGCTTCTAATTACGTAAGTTAGGTAAAGCGTTCGCAGTTCCAGTATTTTTCAATTAACTAGCGCGGAGGATCCTGCTGCACTGCCTTACGCAACATTTCAACCAAAAAGTTTATAGCTACTCTCTTCTTGAAACAATTGTGAAGTCTTTGTCAAGCTGCGCTTCTTTGCCACTGCTTTCGATGTTTATTCAGGTAATTCTGTTATTGTTACTACACATGGGTTCCACTTCCTTAGTCTGGGATCAGAGACTTTAGATTCTCTGATGCTAACTGAGAATGGAAAGGGTTATACTGTGCACTACAGTTAGATGTAATTTCTGTCCTATTTTTCTGTAAAAAGAGTCTGCTCGCTCGCCATGCATTTGCGCTATTCGAGCGCACCACTAGTTATATTTAGGTCTAGAAATTGTTTTTGTTCTTGCGTGGGCGTACGTGTGTACCCTTTCTCCTACGCGCTTGCGCGGGCCGGGTAACCGTCTTAGCAACATTTGTTTTGTTTACCCGCCGTACGAAGTAGCGATGCCAAGTAGACAAAACGTTCCCTTTCTCCTACGCGCTTGCGCGGGCCGGGTAACCTTCTTAGCAACATTTTGTTTTGTTTACCCGCCGTACGAAGTAGCGATGCCCAGTAGACAAAACGTTAGAAACGTTCGTTCAAGAGCTTTGAGGGCGTTAGAAACTCCAGAAGAAAAATTAGTAAGGAGAGAGATAAGAAATGAAAAAGACAGGGCAAGGAGAGGAGAGCTAAAACGAAACAGAAACAGGTAGCAAAGTAAAGAATCTTTCTTTTTGAAAAGCCATTAAATGTTCCTAATTTATTTATTAGACTATTCCTGAGGATTACTGTACCAATCAACTTTATACAGCTGTAGACTCAACTACTCTTGAAGACACTGAAAATGCAGCCACACTATCTGAACAAGAAGCTAATATCCCCACTACTTTATGTACTGCAAGAGGAAGGAAAAGGCATCTATCAGAGGACATCCATTCTCATATACACCCAAAGCAGCAAAAAACGTTGCAGAAAATATAACTCAAACAATTTCGATACCGCAAAGCCTTTCAGCTTATCAGCAACGAATGCAAGAGGTAAATATAAAATAAAATATATACTTCAATAAGTTAATACGAGACATATTTTCGTTTAGGAAACCATTATGCAGAGAGCAACGTCTACAACTAATGTCACAAAAACAACAAGTCACACATTTGTTTGAAAGTGATAGTGAAAGAGATCACAGGCTCCACTGTTTGTCCACTAACCAACTGTTGAGGACAGCAAATGAATCTTCATTACAAAATTCCTCTAGATTAGAGCAGTTGTCAACTAACCAACAGCAGAGATTGGCTGATGAAACACCACTTCAACGGGAGACTAGATTGTCTCAAGTTAGGGGGAACAGGTCAAGACAACATCCCCAGGTTCCATTGCACCATATTATTCCAGCATTTGATGATCCTCAAGTTCACACAGCAATGCGTAATTTTCATGCTAAAATCTCATCGATTACTATCCCAGTCTGCATAACGTGTATGGAGAAGTTTCCAGGCACCAAAATGAAATTTAAGTCATTGGAATGTTGTCGATGTAGCCGGGATAAACATATCCCTAAGCTCTATTCAGCTCAAAATAACATGCATCCTGGAAACATTCCTCCACAATTGCAGGTTAAATTTAATGTAAAACTATAAAAATTAACCTAACTCTATTATCAAACGATGTAGTCTAAGATCTACATCCATTTAACATACTCTGCTCTCCCACTGAATATGTTATAGTACCCAAACAAACTCTTTTATTTTATTTTTTTATTAAACCACAAAGTTTACATCAGCTATTACTGTAATGATGTATGACGTTTTTAATTAAATAGCTGTATATTCTGTCTAAAACACCAGCCAATAACTTTGCTGGTAAAATAATTCATTATTCTTATATTATCACAAATAATATAACATTTAAACTTTATTATATAAAGCAATACTATGTAGCTGATTACGAAATACATTAATAAAATAAATAATGAAGTAATTCATTACTCTTGTGTTTACCACAAAAAGTATAACATTTAAACTTTATTATACATAGCCTAAATTTTATAGCCTTCATCATACAGTGGTATAGAATAGAAGCACCAATGAATCCATATGAAACAACAGACAGACATAACATTAACAACATCAAAATAAATAACTGTATCTATAGCTGCAATTACAGGGAACATGCATCGCTCGCTTCGCTATTTTGCGCTATTCGAGCGCACCACTAGTTTATTTGTTTGTATATAATGTTTGGACGTACGTATGTCATTTTGTACTTTGACCCTCGCGTTTTTGTGTTAGTTATGTGGTCGACCCCGTCCCAAATTGCACTAAACAGAATCCTCTGGTTTATCGATCAGTACCCGTAACCCTAGAAATTGAATTGTTTACCGTTTTGAATTCTTTTGCGGGTGCAGTTAAAACTTGAAAACTTAAGGGACTTCCATTTCTATTCGAGTTAGTGGCGGTGGTAAGTCAATGCGCTCTTTGTCATGGTTATAAGCCGTGCGCAACAGTATTTACTTGAAAATACATTGTCAACTTACTGCGAAGGTAAGTCTGTGTAGGTGCATGTCCAGTTGTGTCAAAGCATTGTGTGTTACAACCACTACTTGGCTAAACAATGTCACAAAGAAAACTTTTAAATAACGTGTACTGTTTTGTTGTTGTTGTTTACCTTCAATTTCAAGCAGTTGCAGAGAGTTGTTACTATGGCACTGAAATCCCTTCACCGTGTGTGCGAAATTAAAAAAACTGGACCTTATTTTCAGTAGCAGCTTCAGTGTTAGAAGTCAAAATCATTCATATAAAAATAGTATAGTCTTTAGGCTCGCTCGCCATTTTGTGCTCAAGCACACCACTAGTATATAAATATATTGTATATAAATATATTGTATATTATTGGCGAGCGAGCGAAGCGAGCGAGACACTCTCAGGGGTAACTCAATCGAGATTTCGCTATATTTATTTATTTATTGGCGAGCGAGCGTAGCGAGCGAGACACTTACAGGGGTAAAAATGAAAAAATCGGGGATGTTTGTTTATTTTATGTTTGAACGTACGTATGCCAGTTTGTACTTTGACCCTCGCGTTTTTGTGTTAGTTATGTGGTCGACCCCATCCCAAATTGCACTAAACAGAATCCTCTGGTTTATCGATCAGTACCCGTACCATCACCCTAGAAATTGAATTGTTTACCGTTTTGAATTATTGTGCGGGTGCAGTTAAAACTTGAAAACTTAAGGGACTTCCATTTCTATTCCAGTTAGTGGCGGTGGTAAGTCAATGCGCTCTTTGTCATGGTTATAAGCCGTGGCAACAGTATTTACTTGAAAATACATTGTCCACTAGACTAGGTGCATGTCCAGTTGTGTCAAAGCATTGTGTGTTACAACCACTACTTAGCTAAAGAATATCACTAAGAAAACGTTTAAATAACGTGTATTGTTTTGTTGTTGTTTTTTTTCCTTCAATTCAAGCAGTTGCAGAGAGTTGTTACTATGGCACTGAAATCCCTTTACCGTGTATGCGAAATTTGAAAACTGGACCTTATTTTCAGTAGCTTCAGTGTTAAATCATTCATATAAAAATAGTATAGTCTTTAGGCTCGCTCGCCATTTGTGCTCAAGCACATCACTATTTTATTTGTTTATGGGGTACGTGAGACCTCTGTTTTCGCCGGCGGTGGTAAGTCAATGCGCTCTTTGTCATGGTTATAAGCCGTGCGCAACAGTATTTACTTGAAAATACATTGTCCACTAGACTACTGCGAAGGTAAGTCTGTGTAAGTGCATGTCCAGTTGTGTCAAAGCATTGTGTGTTACAACCACTACTTAGCTAAAGAATATCACAAAGAAAACTTTCAAATAACATGTATTGTTTTGTTGTTTTCCTTCCAAGCAGTTGCAGAGAGTTGTTACTATGGCACTCAAATCCCTTTACCCGGTATGCTAAATTTAAAAACTGGACCTTATTTTCAGTAGCTTCAGTGTTAGAAGTCAAAATCATTCATATAAAAATAGTATAGTCTTTAGGCTCGCTCGCCATTTGTGCTCAAGCACACCACTAGTATTATATATATGTTTGAATGTACGTATATCATTTTTTAACTTTGACCCTGGCAATTTAGTGTTAGTTTGGTGGTCGACCCTCCCAAAGTTCACTGAACAGAATCTTGTGGTTTAGCGACCTTATCGGCGAGCGAGCGTAGCGAGCGAGACACTTACAGGGGTAACACAATTGAAAATCGGGGATGTTTGTTTATTTATTTATTTATTTGTATAGTTTGGACGTACGTATGTAATTAAACGCGCGCGCGGGGTACTTTTTTTTTTTTTTTTTAAACACGGCTTTTTAGGATTGAACCCAGTTTATTCTGAAACTACAACATTAAGCAAGCCTACTTTATACTTAAAGGAGGTCGAAACGCCGTTTTAGGGGGGATGATAAAATTACAAATAATTACACAGGATTATTTTTTTATCGTAGCTGAGAGGTTGTTCAAGAGTTACTGGTAATTGAGATCATCAGAATGGCAGATGTTTGATACTACAAAAGTTACCATTAATCAGGTAAGAGAGTGATTTTGTATTTGTTTGCTGAAATAAAAGGTCATAACGGCTATTATAGTTTTTGCATGAACTAAGCTAAAACATAGTAACAATACTTAGTTTTATGTTACCTAACTATCAGGCTCGCTCGCCATTTGTGCTCAAGCACACCACTAGTATGTATGGACGTACGTATGTCATTTTGTACTTTGACCCTCCGTATTTTTGTGTTCGCTCCGCGTTCGACCACGTCCCAAACTTCACTAAACAGAATCCTCCGGTTTAGCGACCATTACCCGTATCACCTTAGAAATTAAATTGTTTACCGCTTTGAATTGTTTTGCGGGTGCAGTTAAAACGCAAAAACTTATGGGAGCTCCATTTCTATTAGAGTTAGTGGCGGTGGTAAGTTAATACACTATTTGTCACAGTTATAAGCCCTACTCGTCACAGTTATAAGCCCTACTCAGCAGCATTTACTTGACAATTCATTGTCCATTAGACTAACCACGACGGTAAGTCTTGGTAGGTATGTTCAGTTGTGTGAAAGTATTGTGCGTTACAACTTAAGAATATCACAAAGAAAAATTTAAATAAGGTGACTTGATTTTGTTGCTTCTTTTTCAATTCAAACAGTTGCGGTAGTTTAAAAACTCGACTTTATTTTAATAGTTTGAGTGTTAGTTGTTAAAATCAAATTTAACAATAGTGTAGTTTAAGGCTCGCTCGCCATTTGTGCTCAAGCACACAACTAGTTATATACATAATAGTACATACATTGTGTGGGTTAAAACGCCACCAATTGTGGGTTAAATGCTGACACCACGGTCCACAGGCAGTCCACAGGCAGTCGGCACTCAACGATAAAGGTAAGCCACCAAAGACTCCAACAACGATTACTTAGAGGATGACTGCTGCCACCAGAGTTCTCCCAGGTAGCTAGCCCTTTCACTGAAGTCACAAATTCAGCTTTTGGGTTTAACTAACATTAGGGGAACTGAATGACGCATGCGTGACTAGGGTTAAGTTCCAAGTCACGCATGCACACATATAAATAGGGGTGTGGTCCACGGAATGCATCCGGACACAAAATACACAACATGACCTGCGCCTACACTAAAATAACAAAATACAGAAATACCTACACAATGCTTATATAAATGTCCTTGTATGACACACACACAAATGTCCTCAATCTGCATTTTGAATTTATAATGAAAACAATGGATACTTTGTGAATCCTGATAGACCGAAGATACCCGTTATCATCATTACACTGTAAAAATGTAAGTGTGCATAGCACACTAAACACTCAGCACACCTTAGATGTGCATAACATAAAGTGTGTCTAGCACACTTTTTATGATACCGAGTGTGTATATTGCAATTGTGTTAAATACCTAGTATGTTTTGCACACCTCAACTGACTTTGTTTTTTAACTCAGTAAGCATGTTAGGATAGACTATAATAGTTGGCTCTTTATAAGAAAGCTCGACTTCACTTGAACAGATCCTATCAGTGACTGCAACGTTAGAAATATATTTGGCTTTTTCATATCCTCAAAAATTATATTAATCATTTTTATAGAACAAGTGTCAAGGTGACACAATCTAAACAATGTTATAAACAACATTCGGAATATATCATATTATTATCTATACATATAATATATATAATAACTGCACATAATAAGGTCTTTCTATTAGCTTCTGCACATTTTAATTATATTCATAGTTTACCCACATGAAATCTAGCAGAGTATTTGCTACATAAGAAGATGCTAATGAACATCATGAACCTAACCCTTTCTCCCTAAGTGTCCAGGACACTTAGGGAGAAAGGGTTTGGTTCATGATGTTCATATTTTGAGGACTTTGTTCATTAAAGACACACAGAATTTTAATCTTATTTACACTTGAAGCCCTGTTTCTGTCATAAAAAGTGCATTGGAAGGGAGGTGAAAATTTTAGCATCATTTTAGCATCATAATGTTGAACATGTCCCCATATAATTAGCTTGCCAATACTGTCAGTTTCCTGCGGTTCCAGTGCAGAAACTTGTTTTGTTCTGATTAATTTCTAAGACTATAACACTAAACTTTTTTTTAACATACGTTTACGACAAACAGGTCCATGAGTACTCCATGAGCCATTTCTCTTACACACAGAGTATTTATCTCCAATCATTTCTAGTAAATGATTACAAAGAAAAGATGCAAATACATTTGAATAAAATACATGTCCATTGAGAATGGATAGGCTTTGATTACATGGCATATGGGACGACTCCCATTCTGCAAAGTGTAATTAAAGATGAATATTGAACAATAGGTAAATATTATAGTAAATTTGGATGAAATAGTAAAAGATAATTTGCTTCAGTTTTGCTAAAGGTCTAATTGTGTGCCTATTCTACTAGATAAAGGACCAGTACTCTCACATGAATTTAACTAATAAATCACCCTGTCAGAATGCTAAATAGATGAGGCATACAAATTAATTGTTTGTAAAGAAAAGAAAGTATTCATGAAGATAGCAAACTAAGATAACTAACCAAAACATCATTAGCTACATTTAAATACCTTCACATATGGGAATATGACTTGGCCAAAATCCAGTGGAATAATTTTTGCTAAGTCGACACTGCAAATATGAAGGACCCACTAAATGATAGCCTTGGTTGCAGTAAAAATATGCTTGAAGCCTATACAACACATACACACACAACAGGACACTAACCACACACATTATATAATATATAATATATGTTTAATTATTTATTCAAAGGTCACGGTATTTGCTTTAAAGTGGAGGTGGAGGCACTGTGTACCAACACTGATTTACTCTCACCAAAACTATTTGTATATTTTATGGAAAAAATGTTTATAATAAAAGTCATTGTAAAATTGGATGGAAAATTAGATGATGTAAACCACTCTGCTCATTTAAATAATTCCAGAAAAATTCTTTTTTTCCTTTAATTCCCTTGATAGCTTATTCTTCCAGCTATCTATTTCTGTCAGTTGGATTTTGTCCATTTTGTGTTTGTGAATATGCATCAAAGCAATTTGTATATGTTACAGGTTTTTGGACATTATTGTTGAAGTCATGAGCCAATCAACACCATAAAATATATGCTTGATACATTTAGCTACGAGGTATTATAACTAGTGATGCGCTCTAATAAAATAGCGAAGCGAGCGATGCATGTCCCCTTCAAGAGTAGTGGAGTCTACAGCTGTATCAAGTTGATTGGTAACGTAGTCCTCAGGAATAGTCTAATAAATAAATTAGGAACATTTAATGGCTATTCAAAAAGAAAGATTCTTTACTTTGCTACCTGTTTCTGTTTCGTTTTAGCTCTCCTCCTCCTTGCCCTGTCTTTTTCATTTCTTATATCTCTCTTTACTAATTTTTTTTCTGGAGTTTCTAACGCCCTCAAAGCTCTTGACCGAGCGTTTCTAACCTTTTGTCTCTCTTTCGCAGAATTTGTTACACTGGGCATCACAACTTCGTACGGAGGGTAAACAAAACAAAATGTTGCTAAGAAGTTTACACGGCCCGCGCAAGCGCGTAGGAGAAAATGTGCACACGTACGCCCACGCAAGAACAAAAACAATTCCTAGACTTAACTCAATCGCGGACTCATTAATAATTCAGCTCCGCTCGCTTCGCTGAATTAACTAGTATGCATTCATGCATATCTATTGTAGTGGCAGGAACACGAGTGCCCTAGCTACTAGTGATGCGCTCTAATAGCACAAAATAGCGAAGCGAGCGATGCATGTTCCCTGTAATTGCAGCTATTCCATGCATGCTTGGTGGTGTGGCTACAAATACTCTTGCAGTACAAAAAGTAGTGGGGATATATTAGCTTCTTGTTCACATGGTGTGGCTGCATTTTCAGTGTCTTCAAGAGTAGTTGAGTCTACAGCTGTATCAAGTTCATTGGTACCGTAATCCTCAGGAATAGTCTAATCAATAAATTAGGAACATTTAATGGCTTTCAAAAAGAAAGATTCTTTACTTTGCTACCTGTTTCTGTTTCGTTTTAGCTCTCCTCCTCCTTGCCCTGTCTTTTTCATTTCTTATCTTTCTCCTTACTAATTTTTCTTCTGGAGTTTCTAACGCCCTCAAAGCTCTTGACCAAGCGTTTCTAACGTTTTGTCTACTGGGCATCGCTACTTCGTATGGCGGGTAAACAAAACAAAATGTTGCTAAGAAGGTTACCCGGCCCGTGCAAGCGCGTAGGAGAAAGGGAAGGTTACCCGGCCCGCGCAAACGCGTAGGAGAAAGGGTATACACGTACGCCCACGCAAGAACTAAAACAATTTCTAGACCTAAAATATATAATATATATCCCGAACTCAAGAGTCAGCTCCGCTCGCTTCGCTGAAATATGTGTATTGCGGACTCATTAGTAAGTCAGCTCCGTCGCTTAGCGGCCAAGAGCAACTTGGTGGAATACAAAGTAGTCTGCATCCGATTTGTTTCCAGGGATTAATTGAATAAGAAATTGATAATTTGTAATTATGTCAACCTTATGATAACTGGTAGCATTATGCTTATTTGTGTGTTTAGTTGTATTCCATGGTACCACTCGCAGTACTCTGTGTTGTAAGCTATCACTGTGAGATAATCTCCATCCTTGACAGTATCTCCTCCTCCAACAATACAAGATCTCACCAATCATAACTGATCTGATGAATCCACTCATAGGAATTGGTATATCAGGACCATTCGGTACAATGTATATGGGAGAGGTAAAGAGTAATAACAACTCTTTATAATGGCGTTTGCGATGTCTGACTTTAAAAGACATTTGACACATATTCTAGCTACATATTAGCGAGAATAATCTGTTCAAACACAAAAGGGCCAGGTGGTAGCCTTGATGAAAACTACTGCTGCATAGTTAACAGCTTCTGTCTGATTTTTGTCCATCTAATATGGGTTTCATGCACACTAAACTAATTACATATACTAAAAATACAATAATAATAACAACAAAACTTATGCAACACTTACGCAAATGAATAATGGCTTGTATAATGAACAATCCCATTCCTTAATTTTAACTTTGGACATCGAAATGTAACTAAAGATGCACATAATACAGCTTCTACAATATTCTATTTGGATGTTACCAATAATATTTTCAACAAGCAAGTGTTGCAATACAGTCAGACATGAATTGCTCTGAATTCTTACCACTAGGCCATGTATGAACTTCATATTCCTGATGTACAGAGTCTACACATTAAACATCGGGTAAGTTAATTCATAATAAATTCATAACAAAAACAATAATTGGGATTTTTTTCAGGCAATACAATAATTATAGTTAATAATTTGTTGCCTAATAAATTTCATAAAGAAAATAATACCAAAATATACCGAGAGCTATAAAAGAAATGTGAATTGTATAAAGAAATATAATATTTTTCATGCTAGAGTATTAGTCTCAGCCCCTCCAAACTCAATAAAGGCGTAGTCTCACTGGTCCTCCCTAATCTTCGAGATGGACCCGCAAATTGTAACCGGTATCAAGGACTACCAGACTCTTATTACTAGCTACCCTGTAAGCCTTGAAGACGCCTGAGCCTTGAAGACACCTAAGGCTTGAAGACGCCTAAGCCTTAAAGACACCTAAGGCTTGAAGACGCCTAAGCCTTGAAGACACCTAAGGCTTGAAGACTCCTAAGTTTCCGATTCTACGTAAGCCGCCGGTTTTGATTCCGCTCAAGTTGTTGAGAGCAATTGGAGTGTGGGCACCAGAACTCCTACTCGTTAGTTCCCTAGCGTTTAGAGGTTGCTGCTAGCTTTGCTGCAGGAACTTTCCTCCTATTATTGAAGATAGCGGAGGATCAATGTAGGGATGTGAAAATTCTATAGTGCAATTTATTGCTGTAAAATTACACAATCAAGTTTGTAAAAGCAATATTATGTCAGAAAAAAAAAGAAGCTAGTTTTACACAATAGTGGGAGAACACCGTTTAAAAGTAGACTAAGCACTCAAAGCACACCAGGGTTCCCATTCTTGTTTTTTGTTGTTGTTGTTGTTGTTTTTTCCCAGCCATAACTCCTGCAAGTGGTAGTAATATAATGTTCTACCGTACACATACACAATCCTTTGTGACATTGTCCATTCAGAATTAGTAAATATCAAAACCCTATTGTGTCAAGTGAGTAAATTATAATGAATTTATTATTGAGGAGTAGGGACTTGTAGCTAACAACTTTATCAATAGATGGATTCTCTCTCTTTCATAGGCTTTCTTAAAGATAATACAGAATTAAAAATATTTGGTCGCCTCAGGGAATCAACCCAGCACCGCTCGCTTAACCCACAGGCGCCCTGCCAATGAGCAACGACCAAATATTTTTTTTCCGTATTAATAAAAAAAAGCCTGTGAAAGAGGGAGAATACATCTGATGAGTGAAAGAGAGGGAATACATCCAATCAGTTAAAGAAAACGGCAGCATGCCAACTGAATAGCATAAGTCACAAGATCAAGAGCTATCAAAGTGAACCCTTAAAAAAGCTAAAACTTCTATATCTGGAAGATTGCTTTCAAAAACTATCTTTTCAGAAGGAGGATTGCGACACTAACATTAATATTATGTTGGAACTCATAGCAACGTTGGATTCAGAAAACTACGATCAGGCTGAGTACGATGCTTTCAGGGTTCAAACAATTTGAACAATTAGCAGGGTTCCGTGAGGCCTTTTCACATTCACATTGCCTGCAGTCAAGAGCTACACTGCAAGGACTGATATTTGAGTTTAAAAATGTCAATGACATCATCCAAATCAATTTTAATATTATAATGAATATGCATTAATGCTAGTGATGAAAGCCTCTCTTATGTAAATAGGTTTTCAAATTCTTAAGCACGCTATTGGCTCTCTCATTTTTACATGCAGTTACTGGAATAGTGCAACCAATCTGCAAAAGACATAAATTTTAGGGAAAAATCCTTATCACATGCATGTAGAGCTGTGTACAGTGTAGCTGGCCGCTTCATAGCATCAATCTCCACACTTTAGTATGAACAAAAGAAGAATTTGGTAAGTCATCAACAAAGATGAAGATTCCATTATTGAAAGGGGAAGATAAGCATGCATTATCAGTCTTTGTTGAAAGAGAACTAGATAGGGACATGAACCTTACAACTCACTGGCTTGAGAGGCCTGTGAAAATGACAAAACAGCTAGTGATGGACTAGGTTCTGTATTACAAACCAAAGACTTGGAAATAAGTGTTGTATGCTGAGGTGATGATGGGGAAGATAGTGAACTTTGAGAGGGAGAATAAGCTTGTGGGGATGATAAATCCAGATTACTGGACAAGGATGCCTCTGGAGGAACGGAAGCACAAGTGGGAGAAATGTCCTAATGAGAAAGTGAAGTCTCTGGAGGTGCTGAACTACTCAGTCTGGGCCTCCTAAACGATTTAACACACTTATAACAAGCTATTAGCTAAATGCCCATATAATGTAAAAATCTGTACACATTTTTAATCTGGCCAAGCAATTACATTAAAAAAAAAGTTTTAGCAGACAGCTCAGCTATCTAAGCTAATGTCAATATATTTTTAGTTATAACACTGACAGTTATTTACATCTAAGAAATTCTGTTTATCTGAGGTAATACCTTAATAAGTAAATTTCCTACATAGCTAGCTAAGGGAGAGCTAAACAATAAGTTAACTTCATTAAAACAATCTAATTGAGCTATTATAGATACTACCTTCACTTGCTTACTTGGTAGGAGGTTTTAAAAAAGAGCCTAGATTTGTTTAGACATAATACCATTCAAATGACGAATTGCAAAATTCCTGACTTAGCAGTATTAAAATTGATGGAGTGCACCTATTAGAAGGCTGCCACCGCAGGAAAAAAAGGAGCTGGATGGCGAAAAGTATAATTGTTCTCGTACTTTTCCCAGGCCTAAAGTAAGAAATGAATCCAGTGGCTAGCTAATGAAGGCTCATCTTGAAAAAAGGGGGGCTCATACGACACTAGTCGAGCCCCCCTCCCCCCCCCCAAGATCCGCCCCTGCAACCTGTATCCCCATCTGCAGGACATCCTGATACGTTTCAGACAGCACAAGATAAGACTTTCGGCTGGCATCTCTAAGATGTTTAGAGAGGTCCTCCTGCATCCTGAAGAAATAAACCTCCACCGATTCCTAATAAGGGACGAGCATTGCATCCTCATCGACTTCGCATGAAACGACTTACGTTTGGGGTGAAGTGTTCTCTATTCCTGGCCACCCAAGTACTCCAGGACTTCTATATGGATGATCTGCTATCTGGTGCCAACACTGTAGAAGAGGCAGACCAGTTCAGGAGGCAGTTGTGCAAGCCACTCTCCCAGGCAGGCTTAAACCTTACAAAGTGGCGGATAAATTCTGAGGAATTCTGACACCTGATTCCTGACCACTTACTGCAATCTCAAGACTTGGACGTCTCCACCGACCAAAGTGAATCCTCCTTCATGCACAAGGCGCAGGTATATTGCCACACCATGTGCCACAGATGACGCATCAGTGAAGCCGTGAAGAGCAGTATAAAGGACACATCTGTCATCAAGAACCATCCTGCGGGGCAAGGAGTATTCGGTGATCACTGGTAGGTTGTCAGTCCAGACCTTCCATCTCTCCTCGATGTCTGGAGGAACTTGCTGGTCCCAGGTGGCTGACAGCTTCCATAACTCCTGGAGTAGGATACGGGCTAGGATGACTGATGGCGCAAAGAAGCCAACGACATAAATATCTTGGCGGTATCTGAGGCAATGGTACATTTGGTGATCTTCTTGGTGCCGGTGGAGACAGGGACAGAAACATGGATTGTGTCAGTCAGGACAGAGCTGGGCACAGCAAAGGCCAGAGTTTTACCGCTGAAACTGACCACCATTCCAAAGTCTGAACTAGTCGCCACCCACTTTCTAGCCAGACTTCTTGCTCCTGAGCATCCCATTCTCCAACCACTATCCGTGATCCGACAGTGAGATCACACTTCACTGGCTGACCAAGTCTACTTCCACCCTGGAACGGTTCGTTGCCAACAGAGTCACCATAATCCAGGACAAGTTGTCATCATCTCACTGGCATCATGTGCCCTCCAAGCAGAACCCTGTCGACCTAACCAGCAGGGGTATGCAGGCAAGGGACTTAGTCAAGTCGAATTTGTGGTGGAGCGGGCCTCTGTGGCTGCGTGGTCTTCCAGCTCTGTGGCGGCCTAACAAGCCCCTCCTCCAACACACGGAACTTCCAAATGTCGTGGTTCCTTGCCTGGCTGTCCAAGTCGCCATAGATGAAGAATTCGAACAAGTTCTACGATTTGCCAGATACCTTTGGAAGCGGTTTTCTCACTTGTGCAGGGTTGTAGTGTGGATGGTTCGTTTTTGTCGCAATACCAAAGCCAAGTTCCATGATGATGAGAAGAAAACTGCTGACGTTGTCACCACCTCCGAAGTTGCTGAATCCAAAAAGATGCTCTTCCGTTTATCCCAGCATGAGATGTTGGCAGATGTTTTGGAAGCTATCCACAATAACAAGGCCCTTCCCAAAGGTCACGTACTTCACAAGTTCCTCATCACAACAAACAATGACAAGTTAGCACCAGAGTGAGAGACCCATTGTCACCCCGGGAGCCCAAGCTACTCGTTTCACACTTGCAAAAATCCAATCTTACCAAGCTACTTGTACAGACTCTCCTCACTACTTATAGCCATGCTAAAGTTTCTGCATTGGTGACGATCATAGATCATAGCAAATACATACATCCCTGGCCTGCATAACATAGTAAAGCAAGTCAGCAAGTCCTGTTCCCACTGCCAGCTAGCCTATGGCAAGCCTCTGTCATGTTAAATGGGACTTCTTCCAGCTTTCCGCATGATTCCTGCCCCGCCTTTCTTCTATACCGGCATCGACTTAGCTGACCCCTATTATATAAGACCAGGAGACCAGAAGTGCTGAAGGTTTACGCCAGTGTCTTCATTTGTCTAACAAAAGCTGTGCACTTTAACCTCTGCACCAACATGTCAACCAAGGCATTCATGGCGACACTCCCTCGCTTTACCAACCGACGTGGCATTCCTAACGTAGTTTACAGCGACAACAGGACAAACTTCGTGGGTGCCAGACAGGAGATCCAGGAGTTGCAGTTGCTCATGGAGTCCAACTCTACCAAATCAGCTATCTCCCACTATGCCACACAAGAAAACATCCAGTGGCATCACATTCCTCCCAGAGCTCCACACTTTGGTGGTCTCTGGGAAGCTGCCGTTAGATCTATGAAGACCCTTCTTCGAAAGATCATAGCTCCTCACCAACTACGATACGTGTGTAAGCAATCCTCAACTCAAGGTCCTTCTCACCACTTCATGGAGTTGAGATGTCCGAAGGTGACTACCTGACTCCTGGTCACTTCCTGATTGGGAAGCCACTGCGTGCTCCACCGGAATCAGACTTTAAACCCAAGAATCATCTGGATCTTTGTCTGCATGGTTGTAAAAGCACTACATCTGGAGCTTGTCTCAGATCTCACAACAGAAGCATTTATTGCAGAGATTTATCTAAGGAAGAAGAAAACCAGAAGAAATTCACTGTGATAGTGGAAGCCAATTTTGTTCAGTCCAATCACTCTTTCAGAAGCACATCGTTTCCTGTCAGCTGAGTCTACTCAAAATCAAGTTACTCAGTTTCGGCTTCACAGCAAATCAAGTGGTTTGTTTTTTCATTCCTGAACATGTGTCCCATTTTGGAGAAATTTGGAAAGCTGCTGTAAAATCTGTCAAGTTTCACTTGAAGTGAGTAGTGACTGAACATAAAGTTACCTTTGAATATCTGAGCACAGTTGTCTGCCCAATTGATAACAGTCGACCACAAATTCCAATTGACAATCCAGGCCCTGATGGAATTGATTGTTTGACTCCTGGACATTTTCATATCAGACGACCACTTCTAGTATTACAACAAAAAACATAACATTGGCTGGACGCTGGAATTTGTGCAATGCATTAACTCAACAATTTTGGAAGTGATGGTGATCTGAATAATATCTTCACCACCATAACTTCTATACTGTCTTTTCTATAATCGTATTCATCAAATTTTGAAAGGCAGGGTGTAATTAAGTGGGTGTAGTTATAATGGCCGTGCCAATCCGATTTGGCTACCTACTCCTTCACTAGAATAATTATAATAATTACTTCAGCTTACTCAATTGCTGTCCTGTTGTTGTCCCTGTTAAATAGATCGGTTATATTGAATGTTAATCTAATTAAGTTGCTTGCAGAAGTGACAGGCTCTGGGAAAAGGTAAAGGCTCTGACAAAAGGTACAGGTTCAGTATAAATTGCTCAACACAAAGTCAAAATTATTGGATTTTCTTATTTAACCTTATACTCTGTATGCTTCCTTGCACATCTGGGCATAGTATGCTGAATTCAGTTGACAAGTGGTTCTAGTGCTTCTTATAATTATTTAACTCAAATCAAAACTGGAAGAAATGAATGTTTTGGGGCACGTTTTCTCAAATTAATGGTTAAAATAACTCGGACTTTCAAAGCATATTATTTACTAGAACAAATACTTTTGAAAAGTACTATAGGATGTCCAAGTTGAGTTGACACGATCGAAAGCGCGGAGGAATGCATTTTGTACTTTACCAGAAGCAATTAATCATGTGAATCCAAGTCAAACGTCAACGTTGCACGTGAAAGGGGCGGTAGCGAAGGTGAGTATTAATACTGTAACTATTGAAAGAAAGAAATTTAGTGAAGTTTAAGGAGTTTTTCGGGCGCTGTACAGCTCATCTCGTCTGTTTTCAATTATATTCTTTTTTTATGCACAGATAATGTACAGCAGATGGAAAACGCAAACTGGTGCGGCGTTCTTCTAAAGAGACAGGATTAAGATCAGTCGATTCTACCTACTGTGTCCCAAGAAATATTCTGATATTCACAGGATTCAGCACTACAGCACCGTTAAATTGTAACTAGACTTTCTTGTTAGATAAAATTATCAATTGTTTCATTTATTTATAATATTATGTATATGAAAATTGATGAAAGATAGAATTTAAGTAGTACACATATACAAAATATAGTTGTGATCCGAGTTGAAGGTAGAGTGGGCCTGAGTTGGTCCTAAATCTTACAATAAACGGCATCTACAGTAGTGAAGAAAAGGAATTGGCATTAACACGGCTTTGACAAGAACATAATTTAACGGCAAGCTATCTAAATGATAACTACATCACTGAGATACATTGGCTATACCGCATTTGTTATTGAACAGGTAGACAAATAATCTTACAAACATCCTATCAGGTGTTCCTGTACCCTCTGCGACAACAGAACACTCCGTCTATCCTGTTTCCACACTCGCAACCTAAGCTAATCGCGATATAAAGCTAAATGCAGCAATCTGAGAAGAAGCCGCTCATTGTTTACAAAATTCTTAAAGGAGACAGTCCGCGTGATCAATTGAGCCGTACCGGTGACTAAAAGCCGGCGCGTTTTGAGCGGGAAACCTGCGGTTTTTTCTATTCCCATAGACTTTTGTAGAATAGCACTTTCTCTCCGATTTTGGAGTATGCTGGGGGAATATTTTTAACCGCACGCGAGCTTTCCAATGGTGCAAACTCCAGGCATGTCACCTGATACTGTAAGGCTCTGGGGTCCACAGCTCTCCACTTGGATATTGTTTTATGGTGGAAGAACTTGAGTAGTGATCTTTGTACTGGCTGATTTTCTCTGATATAAAGGGGCCCACAAGACCTCTTTTACCAGCTGTACCTTTCAATTTTCCTTTTCCTCCATTTTTCTTTTCTTTTTGGCTTTCTTTGCTTCCCTCTGCTCTTGCTTCTGTGCCTTCTCCTGCTCTCTCTCTAATTTTTTTTTTCTCTCAGGGACTTTTTCAATTCTTTTTCCTCCTGCTCTTTCTTTTTCTTCTCTTCTTTAAGTAATAATAATTCCAGTGATTCTCTACTAGTAAGAATACGTGATGATTTGGGGAAATCCGCATTTTTTTCATTTAGGAGTAGAATTCGGAAGAACAAGTAGCTCTGGACATAGATTGTTTTGATGAATTAGGTGTACATACAACAGAGGTACGAACCTCAGGCGTAGCAGCTGGAGTGATAGAACAAACTTCTGGAGTAGCGACTGGAGTGGGAGAACGTACTTTTGGAGTAGCGGCTGGAGGGGGTGAACGTAATTCTGGAGTAGCGGCTGGAGGGGGAGAACGTAATTCTGGAGCTGGAGGGGGAGAACGTAATTCTGGAGTAGCGGCTGGAGTGGGAGAACAAACTTCTGGATTAGAGACTGGAATGGAAGAACAAACTTCTGGAGTAGCGACTGGAGAGGGTAAACGTACTTCTGGACTAGTAGCTGGAGTGGGAGAATCAACTTCTCGCTGGAGTGGAAGAAAGTACCTCTGGACTACTAGCTGGAGTGGGAGAATCAACTTCTTGAGTAGCAGCTGGAGTGGAAGAAAGTACTTCTGGAGTAGCGACTGGAGTGGGAAAACATACTTCCGGAGTAGTGGCTGGAGTGAGTGAATCAACTTCTGGAGTAGCAACTGGAGTGGGAGAAAGACAGTTTAAAAATCACAATATTCAAAAAAAAAATATTACTACATGATCCCCCCAAAAATAATAATAATAATAAATAATAATAATAATAAGGAATAAAGTATTATGAAGGAATATGAGTCAAATGAGAAGGCCAGTCTTCAGAAAAAAACACAATACCATCTATATATAAACGATTCTAACCCATCAAGACAACATTGCATGAGCAACAGAAACGTTACTAGTGCATTACGCAAACCGAATGGCATGAGAGCGTATTTAAATTTTCCCAACTTGCAACAGAAAGCAGTAAACTTCTTGGAACATTCAGACATAGAGATTTGGTGGAAGCCTTTATCCACTACAATAGTATGGTTCCATCTTTTTTCTTCACAGGTATATGCGGGCTACACCAACTACTCTGGCTGTGCACAATATCCCCAGATCAAGCAAACTATCAAGTTCAGCTTTGAATTGAGCCTCAACATGCAGGTAAAGTGTAACTTATGGGGACCAGAGTTGGTGTGTCACTTATGACTCTGATAACATGATAAGCAGAGGTATTGCCTGGTCTATCAACCAACACAGCAGGGAAATCATTCAAAACTAAGTCAAGTTCAGAAATTTGAGACTCAGAGAGTTCCGGACCTTTCAAGTGAGCAGGCACTAAGGACTCAACACAAGAGTAACCACACTCTGAATCCACCACTGCTAATACCTTATGACAAGGAAATGAGAAAACATACTTCTTCAACTGATATAAACCTTTGATTTTGACTTCTTACCCCACGGACAATTGAATATGTAACATCAGATATACGATCAACTATCTTATACAGACCCTTCCAACTGGTCTCTAAGGAAGAGCAAAGACCAGGAGTATTCTTTAAAACTAAGTTATTGGGCTTGAAAATATGTGAAGTGGCTTTTTCAGATTGATTGGTCGTATTGACGCTCGTGCCGCTCGTGCCGGGGCACCCGTTTAAATACTGAGCCAACAGACTAGTGATATTCTCCAGTATCAAATGTATATACCTGCAGGTTCTGTTTGCTATTAAAAAGCAACTGTACAAATTCTGCGACAGCATCGATTTCGGTAAGGTGTAGTTAGTCTCTTAACATGCCATTCTTACTGGCGATTTTCAGCAACTAGCTAACTGTGAGTTGTCGTAAGTGCAGCCGTTGCACGTTGTTACCAACTGTTTGACGCTATTCGATTAAAAGCATGGACATTAGCAGTCATGTCTTGTAGACTCACCTTGAAATTGTTACCTTTCTTCTATTTCACTGCATATGGTATTTTGATTTATTGTGATATGTAATACTGTGCTTCATTTTGTTTCAGTTTTGTCTAGCTGTCTAGCTACTTACTTTTGTTTACTGATGCCCCTCCATCTCCATTTTTTTTTTTCTCAAAAGTAGCCCTCAAAATTTGTGTGCTCTGTTTATGTGGCAGTTCATAGGAAAACATAGCAACATATAGAAATTGAATTCGTAAATTAGCATGAAGTTTAGCGACTTAGCCCATAGGAATGTTATAACCACATTATTCTAGAATTTTTATTTATAGCATAATGCGGGAGGCTTTTGTGTCTTGTTGAAAGTTTTTTTAGTGTAGTTATTTGCAGGCAGTATATTGTCTCATTGGTTGGAGACAGATGAGGGGCGTGAGTGGGCGTAGTGTCATTAACAAGCCTTCTTTGCCTGGAAATGGGCAGTGCCCAAAGGGAGGATATTGTCTGGTAACTTTTACCAGCTTACATAAAATACTGGAATGCAATTAATTAAGGAGCCCTGCATTAAAAAGTGGAGAGTGGGCTCAGCTGTGTTCTAATCCAGAATAGAACATAGCTGACCCTTTTTTTGTATTGTGAAGTAGGCATTCTATCCAGCGCAGTGTTGTTCAAGTGAGTGCACCACTGCACAGGGATACAAAATGCCAGGAGGGAGGATACTAAATGCCAGAAGGGAGGATGCTAAATGCCAGAAGGGAGGATACTAAATGCCAGAAGGGAGGATACTAAATGCTAGAAGGGAGGATACTAAATGCTAGAAGGGAGGATACTAAATGCCAGAAGGGAGGATACTAAATGCTAGAAGGGAGGATACTAAATGCTAGAAGGGAGGATACTAAATGCCAGAAAGGAGGATACTAAATGCTAGAAGGGAGGATACTAAATGCCAGAAGGGAGGATACTAAATGCTAGAAGGGAGGATACTAAATGCCAGAAGGGAGGATACTAAATGCCAGAAGGGAGGATACTAAATGCTAGAAGGGAGGATACTAAATGCTAGAAGGGAGGATGCTAAATGCTAGAAGGGAGGATACTAAATGCCAGAAGGGAGGATACTAAATGCCAGAAGGGAGAGTACTAAATGCTAGAAGGGAGGGTACTAAATGCCAGAAGGGAGGATACTAAATGCCAGAAGGGAGAGTACTAAATGCCAGAAGGGAGGATGCTAAATGCTAGAAGGGAGGATACTAAATGCCAGAAGGGAGGATACTAAATGCCAGAAGGGAGGATACTAAATGCCAGAAGGGAGGATACTAAATGCCAGAAGGGAGGATACTAAATGCCAGAAGGGAGAGTACTAAATGCCAGAAGGGAGGATACTAAATGCCAGAAGGGAGGATACTAAATGCCAGAAGGGAGGATACTAAATGCCAGAAGGGAGGATACTAACTGATAGAGGGAGGATACTAAATGCAAGAGGGAGGATACTAAATGTAGAAGGGAGGATACGAAATGCCAGAAGGGAGGATACTTAAATGCTAGAAGGGATGATACTAAATTGCCAGAAGGAGGATAATAAATTGCCAGAAGGGGAGGAATACTAAATGCGAGAAGGGAGGATATAAATGCTTAGAAGGGAGGATTGCAACTGCTAGAGGGCGGATACAAAAAGCAAGAAGGGAGGATAATAAATGCCAGAAGGGAGATAATAAATGCTAGAAGGGAGGGTACTAAAGTGCCAGAAGGGAGGATACTAAATGAAAAGGGAGATACTAAATGCCACGAAGGGAGGCACTAAATGCCAGAAGGGAGGATACTAAATGCTAGAAGGGAGATACAAATTGCCAGAAGGGCAGAGTAATAAATGCCAGAAGGGAGGATACTAAATGCCAGAAGGGAGAGTACTAAATGCCAGAAGGGAGGATACTAAATGCCAGAAGGGAGAGTACTAAATGCCAGAAGGGAGGATGCTAAATGCCAGAAGGGAGGATACTAAATGCCAGAATGGAGGATACTAAATGCCAGAAGGGAGGAATTACTAAATGCCAGAAAGGGAGAGTAATAAATGCCAGAAGGGAGGATATAAATGCCAGAAGGAGGATACTAAATGCCAGAATGGAGGATACTAAATGCCAGAAGGGAGGATACTAAATGCCAGAAGGGAGGATACTAAATGCCAGAAGGGAGGATACTAAATGCCAGAAGGGAGGATACTAAATGCCAGAAGGGAGGATACTAAATGCCAGAAGGGAGGATACTAAATGCCAGAAGGGAGAGTACTAAATGCCAGAAGGGAGGATACTAAATGCCAGAAGGGAGAGTACTAAATGCCAGAAGGGAGAGTACTAAATGCCAGAAGGGAGGATACTAAATGCCAGAAGGGAGAGTGCTAAATGCCAGAAGGGAGGATACTAAATGCCAGAAGGGAGAGTACTAAATGCCAGAAGGGAGAGTACTAAATACCAGAAGGGAGGATACTCAATGCCAGAAGGAGGATATAAAGCCAGAAGGGAGAGCTATAAAATGCCAGAGGGACGGATTGCAAATGCCAGAAGGGAGGATACTAAATGCCAGAAGGGAGAGTACTAAATGCCAGAATGGAGGATGCTAAATGCTAGAAGGGAGGATACTAAATGCCAGAAGGGAGAGTACTAAATGCCAGAAGGGAGAGTACTAAATGCTAGAAGGGAGGATACTAAATGCCAGAATGGAGGATGCTAAATGCCAGAAGGGAGGATACTAAATGCCAGAAGGGAGAGTACTAAATGCCAGAAGGGAGGATACTAAATGCCAGAAGGGAGGATACTAAATGCCAGAAGGGAGGATACTAAATGCTAGAAGGGAGGATACTAAATGCCAGAAGGGAGGATACTAAATGCCAGAAGGGAGAGTACTAAATGCTAGAAGGGAGGATACTAAATGCCAGAAGGGAGAGTACTAAATGCCAGAAGGGAGGATACTATACTGATAGTATCCTCCCATCTGACTAATTGATCGTTTCCCACACTTCACCTACCTGGGGCCTTGCGCCTCTGGTAATGATCACCATTTTAACGTATCTCCGCCCCTTTCTTACCCACCGTAGTTTTATGTCATAGCCACCCTTATAAGTTGTAACCATCGATTCCTCAATGTTCCTGACTTTCGCATAGAATACCAGTTGCTGGCGGTAGCCTCTGTCAGGCTGTTAAATTGAGTGCGCTAGTGCGGGACCTGGTCCTTCGAGATCTTGAACTTCAGAGGCACCCTATTTATACGGGGCTTTCACACCCCCCCTTCCCCCTGCCCCCTTATGTCTCCATCACATACATGAATCTGGCTAAAGAACACACTTTCATTAGTTTCATTTTTATTACTCGTATTGTGATAGACAATTTAATTTACTTCGTGGCTGCTTGGAGTGAGGGTCACAGTGTAAAAACATGAAACTTGTCTCTATTGTTGCTGTTGTTGTTATTGTTGTTTTGTGTTTTTGTTTTTAGGATTTTCTGCTGATGTCAACATCTGGCCTGACAAACAAATTGTTCCTAGGGATGGCGGAGCTGCAATATACTGTGCTTCCTATAGTAAACTTCCCATCTGGTATTTTAATGGACGTCGTCTGTCAACTGTGCACACACGCGTGGCTATAACTAATGTTCAATCACACCATGAGGGTACATATGTCTGTAATGGCTGGACCATGGATCAGAAAGCGTTCAAAGCTAGCTCTACTCTAGTTGTACAAGGTAATTTGGTTTGGGCAAACTCTTTGATCTTGGTGGTGTACAGCTTGATGCTATACATAAAGATTTAATTGTGTCTTTTTTGTATGTGTTTGTGGGGGGTGTGAGTGTGTGTGTGTGTGTGTGTACGTGTGTGTGTGTGTGAATAAGCTTGAACAGAAGAAACAGTATAGCTTAGATAAAATTCATTTGTATACATTACGATGTTTTATAACACAGTAAATGTTTGCCTTCACAATTTCAGGCCAATCAAAATTCCACCCATTCTCTTATGTCTTCCACTCAATATTATAATCTTGCTCACTTTTTTTTACTGTATTTGATCTGAAATACATTGACATTTGATTGCAATAATTGGTTCACTAAAAGGCATAATAGATTCCTGTATGGTGTACTTGCTGTCATGTGACCACTGCCAAGAAGGCAGAGTATTTTTACAATAGATTATTCACCAACTTTTACAAGCAGCCAATAATATTTTCATTAAACTTTCAGG